>SXGT01683552.1_pt1 | contig 40000 bp, 39 predicted proteins | sample 3176221 | NCBI WGS metagenome assembly SXGT01 (sample SAMN11356862, study PRJNA531348) | freshwater metagenome | isolation source: freshwater sample F1-120 | place: China: Fuxian Lake, Yuxi | collected 2017-12-25
GTACCCCTTTGGCTCGCCTTGGCGTGGAGTTCACAGCCCCCCCTCTCCCGCGCCCTCTCCGGGCGGGGGAGAGGGGGATGCGACGTAGTGCGCCTTGTCGAGGAGGGGGTGAGGTCTGTGCAGGGTCAGGGGGCTGCCTTCGTGGGCGGGTCGGGGGAGCCTGGCGCCGCCGGATCCACTCCTGCGGCGCGCAGCGCGTCGACGCAGGAGAGCAGCAGCTCCTGCCTTGTGTCGGCGAACTCCCTGGCCTGGGTGGTCTCGACGGGGGCGCTCGCGTCCACCTCGAAGCTGTCGCCGAGCGCCGTGAGGCGCACCAGGACCTCCTCGCGCCGCAGCTTGGGGTGGGCCTCGAGCGCCGAGGTGACCTTCTGGATCACGGCGGTGATCTGGGCTGTGGTGGCCCTGGTGGGTAGCCGGAGCTTGCACGAGAAGCGCACGCAGTCGCGCGCCGACATGGACTCGGTGCGCATGTCGGCCAGCTTGCCGTTGGGCACCACCACGAGGGAGCGCTCGGGGGTGCGGATACGGGTCGAGCGAAGTCCGATATTTTCCACGACGCCCTCTACCCCGTCGACCCTTATCGTGTCGCCCACGCGGAAGGGTTGATCGACCAGGATGGACACCGAGCCAAACAGGTTCTCGACCGTCTTCTGCGCCGCCAGGGCGATGGCTATCCCGCCGATCCCGAACCCGGCGATCAGGCTGCCCACGGGGTAGCCGAGCTCGCTCACGATGGATACCACGCCTATCGACACGACCACGAGGCGCCCGGCCCGGGTGGAGAAGGCCGAGACGCTCCTCCAGCCGGGGTGCTCCTTGCCCCAGCGGGTGTCGATCAGGTTCTCTCCGAAGTTTCCCACCACCCGGAAGAGCCCCCAGAAGAGCGTGAGGAGCGCGAGGGCCTTGAGGACATGGTCCAGGAAGGCCTGGGCGGGCGGGTAGAGCCCCAGGTAGCGGGTCCCGAGGAGCAGGAAGGGCAGGGCGCACGCCAGGCGGAGGGGCGGGGCGAGCTGGACGGCCAGCGCGTCGTCCAGGGGCGTCCTGGTGCGACGGACGATCCGGCGCAGGATCCTGCCGAGGATCCACGCGATGGGGCGCCCGACGGTGTGAGCCGCGAGCATGAGCAGCGGCAAGGCCAGCCACTGCCACAGCATGAGGGCCCTCGGGCCCTCCCGGAGGAGCACGTCCGGGAGGCGCTGGCGCAGCCAGCGATCCTCCAGCCCGGAGTACCAGATATCCACCCGGGCCACGGTCGACTGGGCGAAGATCCAGCGGGGCTCCTCGTCCGCGTTCCTGGCCTCCCTCCGCACCAGCCTCACCGGCTCCATGTGCCCGTTGGCCTTGATACGTCCGATCTCGTCGGTGCTGGTCGGAAGGCCGTCGTCCCTCCTCCCCGACGAGCGGGGCGAGAGCTGATCGGGCTCGATCCACAGGCGCCGGCTCAGCACCGCGTTGAGCATGCGGGCCAGCTCGGGAGCGCGAGCGGCCTCGGCCCTGGGCACGTCGAGGTAGATCGCGGCCTCCGCGTAGCGACCGGCCTCACAGGCGCGGCGGAACCTCTCGACGCTCGCCCTCGGCGAGTCCAGGGCGACCTCCTCCTCGTCGGAGGCGGCCGGCGCCAGGGCAGCGCTCAGCGCGGGGGCGGGAGCCGGAGCCGCGAAGGCGGGCGAGGAGGCAAGCGCCAGCGCAAGAGCGAGCCCGAGCGAGGCAAGGAGAGCCAGGAGACGGGGCGGCCGCATGGCGGCTCCTATTACACCGAAGGGACCGCCGCAAGAAGCGTTGGCCCAGGGGCGCGGCGGTCGAAAAAGAGTCTGACCGGCTTTGCGGCAGTCCGGAAGTGAAGGATGTTGGCTGCGTGAGCGTCGAGTTCGACGAGACACAAGCCACCGATGCGCGCGTGACCAGGCTGCTCAACGCCCCTGGCGTCCTGGTCGCGCTGGGGCTCGCGGGCCAGCTCTTGGCGCTCCTCGGGTTTCATCTCCTCGCGCTCTCGCCCCGGGCGGTCCCGGCGATCTTCCTCCTGCTCTGGACCTTGCTCTGCGCCGCGTTCGCCATCACGATCGAGGCGCGCTTCTGGCTGGCCACGCTGGGGTGCGCCGCAGGGTTTCTGATCGCCGCCCTTCGCCCCGGGTTAGGCCACTTCGTGACGAGCGCCGCCAACTTCGGGATGCTGGTCACCGTCCTCACGGCCTGGAGAAAGTCGCAACTCGGGCTCCGCGCACCCGCCCCGACTTCCCGCCCCGACGCGTGATCCTCCTTCCCAAACGAGCGAGGATTGGGGGATGCTCGTCGTCGTGGACTCCGAATTCGACGAGACCCTGGTGTTCGACAGGGCGAAGAAGCTCCTCGCCTCGGCGGAGCTCGAGGGGCTCCGCCAGACGCTCGTCAAGCACCCACGCTCCACGATCGAGCCCAGGCTGGCCAGCGTCGACGCCGAGGGGCGGAGGGCCGCCGAGGGGCTAGCTCTCCTGGCGGCCCAGGGGTTGTTGTCGGGCCTCACCCTGGGCAAGCTCCTGGGCGAGGGGGCGATGGGGATCGTGAGGGAGGCCGAGCAGCGCTCGCTCGTCCGGACGGTCGCGGTCAAGACGCTCAAGAACGAGGTGACCAGCGACGGGGCCGCGGCGCTGCGCTTGCTTCGCGAGGCCTGGATCACGGGCAGGCTGGAGCACCCCAGCGTGGTGCCCATCTACGATCTGGGCGTCGACGAGAAGGGCAAGCCGCTCATCGTCATGAGGCGCGTGGAGGGCGCCTCATGGGAGCTGCTGAGGCAGGACGCCGACGCTGTGCGCTCGCGCTTCGGCGCGGAGGATCTCCTGGAGTGGAACCTGCGTATCTTCCTCCAGGTGACCCAGGCGATCAGCCGGGCTCACGCCCAGGGGGTGGTCCACCGCGATCTGAAACCCGACAACGTGATGATCGGCTCGTACGGGGAGGTTTACCTGGTGGACTGGGGTATCGCGGTGAGCCTCCACGACGACCACACGGGCCGTCTTCCCCTGGCCAGGGACGCCACCGAGGCGGCCGGGACCCCCTGCTACATGGCCCCGGAGATGCTCGGAGGCCCCGAGCCTCGCATCACCGAGAGAACCGACGTTTACCTGCTCGGCGCTGTCCTCCACGAGCTGATCACTGGATATCCGCCCCACGATGGCGCGAGCTTCGAGGAAATGGTGGGGAGCATCACCGCGTCCTCGTTCGAATTCGGCCCCGAGGTGGCTCCCGAGCTCGCGGCCATCTGCAAGCGGGCGATGCAGGCCAACCCCGAGCGTCGGTACCCGAGCGCCGCCGCCCTCCGCAAGGCCATCGAGGACTTCTTGCGGCACCGGGGCTCGAACGAGCTGGTCTCGGAGGCTGCCGAGCGAGAGGCCGAGCTCGAGGCCTCCTTGACGCAAGGAGCCGAGGCGAGGGAGAGGATCTACAACCTCTTCGGGGCCTGCCGCTTCGGCTACATGGAGGCCCTCCGCTCCTGGCCCGAGAACCCTCTGGCCGCCGAGGGTCTACGCCGCGCCTGCGTCCGGATGATCGCCTTCGAACTCAAGCATGGCTCGCCCGAGGCCGCCTCGGTCATCCTGGCCGAGCTCGACCCCAGGCCCGAGGCCCTCGTCGAGGCGGTGGAGGCCGCCCTCGCCCGTCGGAGCGGAGAGAAGAAGCGGCTGGCCCAGCTGGAGAGGCTGGAGAGGCAGCACGATCCCAACATAGGCCGGCGCCCCCGGCTCTTCTTCGGCACTCTCCTTACGCTGGCAGGCGTGGTGGCCCCTCTGGCCTTCGGGCTCTTCGATATGCCGGAGAGCTCGTATGCCACCCTCTTCGGGCGCATGGGGGGGATCTTCGTGATCTGCGTCGCCCTGGCCTTCTGGGGGCGCCGCTCCCTCTCCAAGACGCGTATCAACCGGAGCCTCACCTACGGTATCCTGGTGGGCTTCGGCTGCCAGGTCCTCCTCTTGCCGGGATGGTACTGGATGGGCCTCCCCCTGGAGCACGCCACCACGGTCACGCTCTTCTGCTGGTTCATCGTCTCGGCCATCCTGGCCTTCTCGGTGGAGCGCCGCTTCCTCGTCGGCAGCGTGACCTACCTGGTCGCGTTCCTGGTGTCGGCCAGGTATCCCTCCTTGCGCTTCTTCGTGTTCAGCTTCGGCAACCTGGCCATGCTGGTGTCGGTGCTGCTCGCCTGGAGCGAACCCGAGGATTTTACCCGGATAGGCGCCAAAAAAATAACTTGATGGCTCATGGGCCACGCGATCCGTGCTGACCTCCTCAGCGGCGTAGGGTGACGTAGCCTGCGGGGATCCACACCTGGCGCCCGTCCGGGAAGGCGCACTGGTACTGGCCCTGGGCGACCTGGGTGATGGTGCCTGGATAGTGGTTTCCGTCCGACCACTGCACGAGGACAGGAGAGCCCACCGCCAGGCCGCCGACCGCCGCCGTCGCGAAGGAGTCGACCGCGCTGCCAAAGGAACCGAAGACGCTGCCGACCGTGGCCCCGAAGGCCGCGGCCTGGGCCTGGAACTGCTGCTGAGGTTGCTGTGGATATCCTTGCTGTGGATATCCTTGCTGTGGATATCCTTGCTGTGGATATCCTTGCTGTGGATATCCTTGCTGCTGGGGGGCGGCGTAGCCTGGCTGCTGGGCGGGAGCATAGCCTGGCTGCTGGGCGGGGCCGGAGGCCGCGCGCTGGACGTTGACGGGTCTGGGCGCTCCTCCGGCCTGGATGCGGGCGCCCTCCTGCTCGACCTGCATCCCGAACATCCCGTACCTGGGGATGTCCGTGGGGATCTTGCTGTTCCAGTCCCCGGCGATCATCGTCCAGTCGTTCATGGTGAGCTTGTAGTGGGCAAGCATCCCGTCGACGGTCATCACCTTGGCGGCGCCGCTCATGGCCACGTACTCCTCGAAGCTCACCTGCGGCTTGCCTCCGGATTTCTTCTCGAGGGCGGCCTGGTAGAGGGGCATGTAGCGCATGGCGACCTGGCCCATGAGCGACATGTCCTGCATGCGGGCGGTCTAGCCCGCCTTGGCCGCGTTCCAGTCGGCGGCGCTCACGCCCTTCTGGGCCACGATCTCGATCTGCTTGGGCGGATCGTTCAGGTGGTCGCTCACGTCGGCCGAGAGCTCGGCGTATTTCTCGAGGGAGATGCCATTGATGGGCGAGTAGGGATCCATGCCTCGAAGGGAAGCGGGCTATCTTCCCGAGGTCAAGGGGCACCGCGATCCCGGCGGAGCATCTGTCGCCCGCGGGCGCGCGGCGCCGCGTGGTAGAAAAGAGGTAACATGCGGATCCACGCGCTCCTCGCCGCCCTCTCGGTCACGGGCCTCCTCGCTCTCCACGCGTGCAGCTCGGAGGTCACCGGCTCTCCCTCCCCCGACGCGTCGGCTCTCGAAGACGCCTTCGTACCGCCTCCGCCGCCAGGCGTCCCTGGGCTCGACGCGCAGGCCGCCGACGCCCGGGGCCCCGACGGGGGCGCCGACACCTCGGGCGCCGACACCTCGGGCTCCGGGGACAGCGGGCCCTACGGGGACATCCTGGGCACCCACTCGGGGTCGTGCGGGGAGGTGCGCGCCGAGCTCGGGAGGGCCGCTCCCTCGCTCAAGATCGGCGCGCTGGCCTTCGCCCCCGGGGAGACCTACGACAAATCCTCCCTCTCGCCGGGGGGGCAGCGCATCTTCGATACGCCCAACGCGGGGGGGAGCTCCACCGAGTCGGAGGTCATGAGCTTCGAGGTCCTGCGCTACTGCGAGGGGGCCAGCCTGCTCAAGACCGAGACCGAGGTCGTCTACGGGCCGGCGCCCGACGGGGGCGCCAACGCGATCACGGACATCCTGGTCGAGATCGATGGCAAGGCGGTCGGCGTCAGCGTGACCCGGGCCTACAAGCCCGTCAACCAGGGAGCGCAGACCGACGCCGAGGTGAAGACGTTGCTCGAGAGGAAGCTCCAGGGCATCAACGCGAGCACGGCACGGGTCTCTCCGGGCGACCGCTGGGTCAAGCAGGTGCTCCACGTGCTGGCCGCGACCCAGGCCTCGGTCGACGCGATCTCCAGGGTGCTGCCCACCATCGACGCGGCGACCCAGGCCGACACCGTGGTTCTGGTCACCAGGACCACGGGGGGGGGCTTCATCTACTGCAACCCCGATCCTCCGCTTGGCCAGGAGTGCCCCTGAGGCGTCCATCCCGCCGGGCTGTCCGGCGCCGAGGAGCGGCGCGCCCTGGCGCGGTAGGCTCAGACGCAGTGCTGGCTCGGCGTCGCCGCCGTAAACCAGTTGGTGACGAGCCTCCCGTTGTCGTGGATGAACGACATGGCGATCGTCCTCGCGTTGGCGATGCCAATCCAGTACCGGGTGTGGGAGATCATGACGTCGGCCATGTCGTGGCCGCCGAAGGCGCCGACCGAGTTGAGGCCTATCTGGCCCGCGGTCGTCTCGTAGCCCGCGTAGCGGTAGTTGTTCACGCCCGAGAAGGTGTAGTTGTCGCTCGAGCCCTGCCTGTGCCAGCATTTGGCTGCGGTCAGGATGCCCCACATGCGCATCGTGATCGCTCGCGCCTTCGTCGGGTTCTGCTCGGGGATGTACCGTGGGTCCGAGTGCACCGCGGCGCTGCCTGGTCTGCTCGCGCCGGACAGCCCCGCGGGGCTCTCGACGCCCTCGGCGCTCTTCAGGAACGAGCCCTCCTGGCGACCGCCCATGACGTCGGGGGTGGCGATACTGCCAAGCGAGAGGAGCCCCACGAGCCCGAACACACTGCTGATTCCCATGATCGCCGCCTTGTCTTTCCGAGCGCAATCGCTGCGTCGCCAGTGTCCTTGAAAGCAACGGCCATGCCGCGCCCGAACGGTACCCGATTGCGCTTCATTGTAGCGGGCGCTCGAGCGCCTGGGCCGAAATGGCTCGGCGGCCGGGTCGCGTCGCGCGGCGCAGCTGGGCCAGGCTGGCTCAGCCCGGGGCTACGCTCCCGCTTTGACCTGGTAAGGTACAGAGACGGGTCTCGTTCTCCTGCTGTCGCTCTGCAAATTCCAGGGGTCTGGTAAGCTACAGAGAAGGGGTCTCCGACGCTCGCTTTCATCCTGTGAATTCCAGGGGCCAGGTCACAGAAGACCCGTGTAGCCATGGCCCTGTAAATTCCAGGGGCCAGGCCAAAGTAGCCTATTGTAGGCATAGCCCTGTGAATTCCGGGGGCCAGGCCAAAGCAGCCTATTGTAGGCATAGCCCTGTGAATTCCGGGGGCCAGGCCAAAGCAGCCTATTGGGTGGGCAAGGCGCTCGAGCGCGAGGACGTGAAGGCGGCCGTGCACCGCCTGGGCCTCTCGGTCGAGGCCGGTCGCATGGCGCGCTGGGCCGAGCTCTACGGAGCCAAGCTCGGCGTCACCGAGGTCAAGGCCGCCGATCCCGCCCGACCGGTCTCCCTGGCTTGCTGTGGTCTGGTAAGGGACAGAGAGACGTTCTCTGAACGCTCGCTTTATCGTGGTAAGGGACAGAGAGTCGGTCTCCTTGGCTTGCTGTGGCCTGGTAAGGTACAAAAAGCAGGTCTCTTTGCCTGCTTTCTCCCTGTCAATTCCAGGGGCCCGCTCACAGTTCCAGGGGCCCGCTCCCAGTAGCCCACTGAAGCCCTGTCAATTCCAGGGGCCCGGTCACAATAGCCCAGTCTTCACCGGGTGGGAGGTCCGAGTCTTCGTTCGTTTCCGAGCTCATGCCCCGCGCCGTACGATACGAGCGGGCATTTCTGACCGCGTGTATCGAGGGAGCTCTCGACCGCTGAAGATCCATTGCTCACGAGTCAGGATGGCCACCCACGCGAGGCGCGCCATTGCAACCCCGATCCTCCGCCCTACGCCTGCGGCGACACGTGATAGAGAGGGAGGGGTGCCCCCGAGCGCCGCAGCTCCTCCCTCACCCCCCGGAACGATCCTCCGCTTCTCCGCGGGCACCCTGGAGCTCAGGGGCGTGAGCGAGGCGCCCGAGGGCTTCCTCTGGGATCCCAGGGCGGCCTGCTACAGGGCCCCCGCCATGGCCTATGCCAGCGCGGTGCGCTCCCTGATCAAGGCAGGGGTCCCCTTCGATGACCAGGCCCGTAAATACCCGACCATCGGGGGTGAGCTACGGATCCACAGGAAGGCGCGCCCTTACCAGACCGAGTCCCTGGAGGCCTGGACCAGGGCCAGGGGCAGGGGCGTGGTGGTCCTGCCCACGGGCTCGGGCAAGACCCACGTGGCGGTGATGGCCATCGCCGAGAAGAAGAGGGCGGCCCTGGTGCTGGCGCCCACCCTGGACCTGGTGAGGCAGTGGCACGGGCTGCTCACGGCCAGCTTCGGGGTGGAGGTCGGGGTCCTGGGCGGAGGAGAGTTCGACGTCAAGCCCATCACGGTGGCCACCTACGACTCGGCCTACATCCACATGGAGCACCTGGGCTCTCGCTTCGGCCTGCTGGTGTTCGACGAGTGCCACCACCTGCCCAGCCCCGCCTACGCGCTGGCGGCCAGGCAGGCGATCGCGCCCTTCAGGCTGGGCCTCACGGCGACCCCGGAGCGCACCGACGGGAGGGAGGCCGCCCTCGCCCAGATGGTGGGCCCCGAGGTCTACCGCAGGGACATCGTCGAGCTGGCGGGCGAGTACCTGGCCGAGTACGAGACCGAGCGCGTGGCGGTCGATCTCGATCCCGACGAGCGGCAGGAGTACGAGCGGGAGAGGAAGCTCTATCGTGAGTTCCTGTCGATGAACCATATCCGCATGAGCAGCCCCAGCGGCTTCAGCGAGTTCGTCATGCTCTCGGCCAGGAGCGCCGAGGGCCGACGCGCCATGGCCGCCTACCGCAGGCAGCGGGAGCTCGCCCTCTCCGCCCGGGCCAAGCTGGAGTACGTCGAGCACCTGCTCCACGTGCACAGGAACGACAGGACCCTGCTCTTCACCCAGGACAACGCCACGGCCTACGGGCTCTCCAAGCGCTTCCTGGTCCCCGTGATCACCCACCAGACCAAGGTGAAGGAGCGCACCGAGATCCTCTCGGGGCTCCGGGAGGGGCGCTACCGTGCCGTCTCCACCTCGCGCGTGCTGAACGAGGGCGTCGACGTGCCGGACGCCAACGTCGCCATCGTGCTCTCGGGCTCGGGCTCTGTGAGGGAGCACGTGCAGCGCCTGGGCCGGGTGCTCCGCAAGAAGGAGGACAAGAGGGCGGTGCTCTACGAGCTGGTCACCCAGGGGACCGGCGAGACCTACACGAGCGAGCGGAGGAGGGAGCACAGCGCTTACCGCTGATCGGGTGGTCGCCCGCCGCTACAAGGGCGGCCTCCGTCAGCGGGCAGGCTCCCTGGTCGCTCCGGGAGCGGTGAGTCGGGGGTCAGCCGGGCTCGGGCCACCAGCCGCTCACGTCGACCGCGACCTCGGTGAACGGCGGGATGCGCGCCTCGGCCTCGTCGCTGAACACGCCGACCTCGAGCCACTGGCCCTCGTGCAGGCGATGCGCGGTCACGACCAGCGCCTCGCTGTCGACCAGCCACAGCCACCCCACTCCTACGCGGGCATAGTAGGGCCGCTTGATACGCAGATCATGGCGGCGCGTCGTGGGGGAGAGGACCTCACACACCCAGTCGGGCACCAGGGGGATCGCCCCGTCTCGAGGGAGCTCCGGGAGCCGATCTCGCCGCCACCCCGCGACGTCGGGCGAGAGCTCGGGCGCGCTCGGGAGCTCGATCCCGGGCTCGGGGAGGATCCACCAGCCTCCTGGGCCCCGCAGGCCTCGCTGGAAGGCGGGCTGGTAGTCCGCGACGATGCTGGCAGCGACGCTTTGATGGCGCGGGCGAGGCCGGGTCATGGCGTAGAGCACGCCCTCGATGAGCTCGCCCTTCATGTGCGAGGGCAGCGCCTCGAGATCCGCGAGCGTCGCGGGCTGCACGATGGCTTCGGGACCGGAGCGCACGAGGAGAGGTTATCACGCTCCCTGGCGGGAGCTATCCTGCTCGCGCGTGGCGAGACGCCTTAGAACGTCGCCCTTCACTTCGCCGGGCGGTCTCCCTGGCTTGCTTTGGCCTGGTAAGGGACAGAGAAGCAGTCTTTTTGGTTTGCTTTGGCCTGGTAAGGGACAGAGAACGGGTCTCTTCAGCCTGCTTTCACCCTGTAAATTCCAGGGGCCAGGTCCCAGTTCCAGGGAACGTTCACAGTACCCCACGGAAGCTCTGTAACGTCCACCTCGCCGTCCAGCGAGTCGGCGATCAGCTCCAGCCACGAGCGCGCCGTGGTAGAGGGAGGAGTGCCCTACACCAGCGAGCGGAGGAGGGAGCACAGTGCTTACCGCTGATCTGGTCGTCGCCCGCCGCTACAAGGGCGAGCTCCGCCTCAAGACGCTCGAGGGGGAAGCGCGCGCCCGAGCGGTCTCGTTCACGGAGGCGCTGGTGGGCATCACCAGGGAGCACGTGGGCAAGAGCCGGGAGGAGCTGGAGGCCGCCTGGGAGGGGCTCCCGGCCGACGACGTGGACAGGCGGGTGGCCCTGGCCCTGCGCAAGCTGGTGCTCGACGGCTGCCGCTTCGAGGCCCACGAGGGTCCCGATCCGGTGGAGCTTCGCCGGGAGCTCTTCTCCACGGCCGCCGCTGTGCGCCAGGCCCTCCCCGAGGGCGCCGCCTTCGATCGAGAGGTGGTGATCGACGCCGTGGCCCAGGTGCGCGGGCTCTCCCGGGAGGCCCTCGAGGACGGGCTGTTCGCCGATCTGCGTAGCGCCGAGACCCTGGTGGAGCCCACGACCGAGGGCGCCGCGGCGATCGTGGCGCGCTTCCCGGAGGCCCAGGCCCAGGCCACGCTCCTCCGGGCCACCGAGGTCACCTGCACGGTGCGCTCCGCCTCGGCCGGGGTGGTGAGGGCCTTCTTCAGGAAGCTCAAGTTTCACCGGCTCCTCTTCCAGCTCGCTCCTCTCGAGGACGGAGGCTTCCGCGTCACGGTGGACGGCCCTTTCAGCCTCTTCGAATCGGTGACCCGCTACGGGCTCTCCCTGGCGATGATGCTGCCGGCCCTGGCCATGGTGGACTCGTTCTCCCTGGAGGCCAAGGTCCTCTGGGGCGCCGAGCGCGTCCCTCTGCTCTTCCGCCTCGAGGGAGGGGCCGGGGACGGCGCGGACGCCTCTCCCATGGTGATCGACGAGGTCGAGAAGCTGCGCAAGGAGCTGTCTCCGGTCGCGGCGACCTACGGCCTCACCGTGGCCCTGGCGACCGACGTGATCGATCTCCCCGGCGCCGGGCTCGTGGTACCGGATCTGGTGGTGAAGCGGGGGCCCGGGAAGAGGGTCTACGTGGAGCTGCTCGGTTTCTGGAGCCGCGACGCCGTGTTCCAGAGGGTCGAGCTGGTCGAGAAGGGGCTCTCGGAGAGGGTCGTCTTCTGCGCGAGCGACCGGCTCCGGGTCAAGGAGGCGATCCTGGCGAGCGACGAGCGCGCCTCGCTCTACGTGTACAAGGGCGTGCCCTCGCCCAGGAAGGTGATGGAGCGCGTGCTCCGCCTCATGGAGAGCCAGGCCGGGACGCTACCTCTCATCTAGGCGCTCTGCTCGCCCTGCCGCCCGGAACTCTTTTCCGCCGCCCTCCGCGCGGATCATGGCCCGGGGGAGCTTGCGCGTTTTTGGATGACCCACTTTCACAAAATCCTATGTTACGGTCGGAACTCCAATGCGACGTCCGGAGCTCGCTGCAGCGCGCAGCGTCACATCCGTCGCGGAGGCTGACCGAGGTGATGACGAAGTGCCAGCACTGCGGTAGCTTCAACGATGGTACGCGGTACTGCGTACATTGCGGCCATCGTCTGTTCCCCGGGACCAACCCCGAACCTGCTCCGCCGACCTCGGCGCCGTCGGCAAGGTCTCAGGAGCCTTCCCGAGTGCCGACCGCACCGGCGATCAAGCCCAGGGAGCCGGCAGGAGCCGCGCCGGTCAGCCGGCCAGGCGCGCCTCCTTCGCCTCCTTCGCCTCCGGCGCCTTCTTCGGTGTCCTCGCCGTCGGTTCCGGCCAGGTCTTCCTCGGTGCCAGGCGCCAGACCCGCGCCCTCGGTGGCCGCGCCCGCGCCTTCCACGATGAAGCCACCCCCCTCGGCGCCGAGCCCCGGATCGGGGGAGCCCGGGGTGGCTTCTGGAGCCCCACCCCCCGCTGGGCTCCCGGTGTCTCCTGTCTCGGGCCCCCTCACAGCGCGGTCTGCGCCCCTCGTTCCTCCCAGGCCCACGCCCAGGACCCCGCCCGGGGGGCCGCCTGGCTCCCCTCCGCCCGCTCCGCCGAGCGGGCCGTCCTCGCAGCGCGTCCCGACGCAGGCCTCCGCTCCGGTGGTTCGCCCTCCTCCTCCGCTCCCACCCCAGGCCAAGGGGCCGCTGTGGGATGCCCTCGCCAGGGCTTCGGGCACCCGCACCGCGCCCCCGGGCGCCAAGACTGGCCCTTCGGAGCCCACGAACGCCCCGGGAGTCCCTCGTCCGGCGCCAAGATCCGCTCCCGACCCCGCGCCGCCCCTCGAGGCTGCGCCCCCCTCCATGGGTGCTCCAGGAACCAAACGCGTTCCCGCTCTCCCTCCTCCATCCGACGCCGCGCTCCCGAAGATCGTGAGGATCACGGCTCAGGGACCGTCCCAGAAGACGCCTCCAGCTCCCGCGCCTCCGGTGGTCTCGCCTGCGGGAGGCGGGTTCCTGATCGACGTCGACGATCTGATGGATGACATCGACAATCTGATGGATGACATCGACGTGGGCTTCGACCGCATCATGCATCCTGGCTCCGGGGCGGAGCCCTTGTCCCTCGGACCGGCCTCGGAGCCGATCGACGAGGCCGTCTGGGGGGACCTCGGCGAGATACGCAGCCTGTTTGCGCAGATCGCCGCGACCCACATGGGGCCGGTCCGGGATTTCATGCTCGAGCTCGGTCTGGGGGATCCTGCCCGGGAGTGGCTCGAGCTGGTGCTCCCCGCCGTGCGCTCGCTCCGCAAGTCCGCGGAGGGCGTGGGCGCTGTGGATCTGGTCGTCACGCTCACGGAGTTCATCGCCGCGCTGGAGGCGGCCTCGAGCCTGGGCGGGAGCACGATCGCGATGCCGGTGCGCGACTGGCTCAACGAGAGCTACGCTCGGGTCGTCGAGGTGATGCCGGAGGCCTTCGCCCTGGACGCCGAGCGAGACCGCCGCGAGCCCGTCATCGTCCAGTCGCTCCTGCGCCAGATCCCGGAGGTTCGCAAGGTCGCCCTGGACAAGCTCTACGCGGCGGGGCTCACCAACCTGACCATGTTCTACGTGGCCACGCCCTTCGACATCTCGGAGGCGGCCGGCCTTTCCACGGCGGTCGCCACCCGTATCGTGGAGAGGTTCGCGCGCTATCGTCGGGAGCTCTCCGAGCTCACCCCGGACGCGACCCGCTCCAGGGAGCACTCACAGCTCGCCGATCTGCTGCAGCGGCTGCGCACCCAGAACGCGAGCTTCGACGCCCTCGCCCAGAAATGGTCGAAGAACGCCGCCGCGGACAAGAGGCTGTTGCGTCACGAGCGCATGGCGACGGTCCTGCAGATCAACCTCCTCCTGGCCCGGCTGGGCGAGGTGGAGCTCGTGGTGCAGCTCGAGCGCCTCCCCTTCCAAACGAAGGCGGACGCGCTCGACGAGTACCTGCAAGAGGCAAAGACGAAGTACGCTCGTGCGGCGCATCCGCACACCACCCGATGAGTCGCACTCTGGAGATCCTATGGCCGATCTGACCCGCGAACAGGTACTCGAGAAGGTCAAGGCAAAGCAAAAGCTCGCTCGCGCCGACCTCCGGGGGCTCGACTTGTCGAAGGCCAACCTGGAGGGTGCCGACCTGGCGCGCGCCGATCTCGAAGGCGCCAACCTGGAGGGCGCCAACCTGAGCCGAGCCAACCTCAAGAACGCCACCCTGGGCGAGGCTTTCCTGAAGGGTGCGGATCTGAGCGGCGCCATGCTTGGAAAAGCCGATCTCGAGGGAGCCAACCTGGAGATAGCCAGCCTGGTCGGCGCCGATCTCGACCGCGCATCCCTCGAGGGCGCGATCCTGACCAGCGCCGATCTCAGCGGGGCGCGGCTCACGGGGGCCACCCTGGCCTCGGCGGATCTGGGCAAGGCCAAGCTGATAGACGCCGACCTCTCTCACAGCGAGATGAGCGAGGCCTACCTGGGCGGGGCCCGCCTCCTGGGCGCCAAGCTCGCCCAGGCGGATCTATCGGGCGCCAACCTCGAGGAGGCCGATCTGTCGGGCGCCAACCTGACCGACGCCACGCTCTCCAGGATCGTGGCCCCCAAGGCCAGGTTCTCCAACGCGGTTCTGAGCCGCTGCGATCTGGAAGGGGCCTCCCTGATCGGCGCCTTCTTCGACGGCGCCGATCTACGCCAGGCCAACCTCTCGAACGCCAACCTCACAGGAGCCACGCTCACCGGAGCCCACGTCGCCGCGGTGATCGTCGTCGGCACCGCGCTCGTCGACCTCATCGCCGAGTGGGTGGACGCGAGCAACGCGGGCGACGACTCGCGCAGGGTGGCGGCCGACCAGGTGGTCGCCGTCCTCGAGGGGCGCCGCGAGGAGAGCTCCACGGCCGCGCGCCGGTACTTCGGTCGCGGCGACATCCTGCGCAACGCCACGCTGGAGTTCGGCGCCCAGAGCACGGTCGAGATCGAGAGCCACTTCGTCCGCTGCTCCATCAGCCTGGGGGACGGTACCAACCTGATCGTCGGTGAGTCCGGGGTGCTCGATCAGTGCAGGATCGAGGGCGCTGGCCACATCACCGTGCGCGGCACCTTCATCGAGCGGGCGAGTCCGGGTGTGATCGGCCCCCGCACCTTCGTGGTGAGCGCGACGGGCGGCGTGACCGGGACGGTGGAGCAAATTTCCGAACTCACTCAGTTCGCGTTCGAGCCGGGCTGTCGCCTGCGCATGAAGATCTTGCGTACTCAATGATGCCATCCACGATGGAAGCGAGGAACTAGCATGGCAGATGTGAAGACTCCCAAGCAGACGCTGGTGGAGGAAGGTACCTATTTCAAGGGGTCGATGACCTCCTCGTGTCCGGTGGTGGTCCGGGGGCGCATCGAGGGCGATGTCGATACTCCCTCGCTGACCATAAGCACCACCGGGGCCGTGTATGGTCGGGTCAAGGTGGGCACCGTCGTCTCCCAGGGAGAGATCGCAGGGGAGTTCGACGCCGACAGCATCCAGCTCTCGGGCGCCGTGAAGGACAACACGATCATCAAGGCCAAGACGCTCGAGGTGAAGCTTTCCACCGAGCAGGGCAAGATGCAGGTCGTCTTCGGCAACTGCGACCTCGCCATCGGCGATGCTCCGGTCGCCGCCGCCGTCCCTGGCGAGAGGGCGCCTTCTTACGGGGAGGCCTCGAGCAACGGGGAAAAAGTCAGCGAAGAGGGCTGACCGCATGCCGCATCCTTGCGGCTCCCGTGAGTCCAGAGCCAACGCGCCGTCCCTGCGGCTCGCGGGCGGGGTCGTGTCTGTGCGTGGTGAGTTGCACGACGGGATGCTGGTGTCTCGTCGCTGCCGTGAGGGCCGCGCACAGGCCGACAAATAGGCCAATTCTACGTGTCGAGGTTAGGCTCTCATCTTCGGAGGTGTGACGGCTTCGGTCGCGCACCGCCAGCGCCGATCGGCGAGGAAGGAGGACGAGCGTGTACCTTTGCATCACGAGAGATGACCTCGTCCGGGCGGGCACCAGCCGAGCCAACCTGGCCCTCTTCGACACCTTCTCCACGAGGGGGGTCTGGGAGGGCAAGTGGACCCGCCTCCACGCCGTCTGGCTGGCCGTGGGGGCACCCTCGCTCGGCCAATGGCTGAGGGCCCTCAAGCTGATCCCCGGCGCCGATCTGCGCGACGTCGACCTCCGTCGCACCGATCTTCGCCGCGCTGATCTCACCCTGGCCGACCTTCGCCGGGCGGATCTCCGGGAGGCCGATCTCTCGGACACCTCCATGGCCGGTGCCGATCTGAGAGGATCCATTCTCGGCAGCGCCATCATGCGCCGCACCAACCTGTCGGCGCAGCTGATCGGCGCAAGCACGGCGGGCCTGGCCGTGAAGAAGGCCCATGTACGCCGGGCGGATCTCAGAGGGGCTGTCCTGACGGGGGCCGATCTCAACCTGGCCGACCTTCGTCGGGCGGATCTCCGGGAGGCCGATCTGACGGACGCCTACATGGCCGGCGCCGATCTGCGCGACGCCCTGATGGGCCGAGCCCGGCTGTCGGCCGATCTGAGCGGCGCCGACATGTCGGGCGCCGTCCTGCGCGACGCTCACCTTCGCCGGGCCATCCTCCTGCGTACCGTCCTTCGAGGCGCCGATCTGAGCTTCGCCGATCTTCACCACGCCGATCTGAGGGAGGCCGATCTGTCCGACGCCATCCTGTCCGGCGCCAACCTGAGGGGTGCCATCCTGAGGGGCGCTGTCCTTCGCCGCACCCGCCTGTCGGCCGACCTGCTGGGCGCCGATCTGACCGGCGCCGTCCTTCGAGACGCTCACCTGGATCGCGCCATGATGCGCCGCGCCCTGCTGACCAGCACCGATCTACGCAACGCCCGCCTGCACCTCGCCGATCTCCGCCGCGCCGATCTGACCGGCGCCGACCTGTCCGCCGACCTGTCCGGCGCCGATCTCAGGAGAGCCAACCTGGTCGGCGCCTGCCTGCGCAGCGCCGATCTGACCGGCGCGGATCTTCGCCGCGCCGATCTGTTCGGTGCCGATCTGACCGACGCCGATCTGACCTCCTCCAGCCTGTACAGGGCCAACCTGAGGGGGACCACCATGAGCGAGGAGCAGCGGGCCTACGCCCGGTCCGAGGGCGCCCTCGTGGAGGACGCGGCGGCCGCCTGAGCGCGCCGCGCCATCAAAATAGACCTCACCCCGCAACTGTACTTCGATGTGTCCACTTGCACCTCGAACACGCCCGAAGAGGGCGCGGTAGAGGGGCCCCACTTTGCCCTGCTCGTTTCGAGCCTTGTGCCCCTTGGCTCGCCTCGGCGTGGAGTTCACAGCCCCCCCTCTCCCTCGCCCTCCTTGGGCGTGGGAGAGGGGGACGCGACGTATTGCGCCTTATCGCGACGGGGGTGAGGTTTGCGGGCCTATCGCGCAACTTTGATGGCTCGGGAGTATGAGCGTCAAGGACCGTCGACGGTCACGGGATGTTGATCACTGACACCGGGGTGTTTCGGTGCGTGTTGGTGCCGTCGCCGAGATTGCCGAAGGTGTTTTCGCCCCAGCATTTCGCGGTTGCGTCGCTCATTACAGCGCAGGTGTGCCCCCCGCCTAAGGCGATGGAGGTTGCGGTGCCGCCCAAGCCAATGACCGATTGAGGGGTGGCGAAGGCGCCAAAGGTGCCGCGGCCGAGCTGGCCGAAGTCGTTAATGCCCCAGCACTTCATGGTTCCGTCGCTCAACAGCGCGCAGGTATGATTTCCGTTCGCGCCGATGGAGACAGCGGTGCCGCCCAAGCCAATGACCGACACGGGGGTGGTTCGGTGCGTCATGGTGCCGTCGCCTAGCCCGCCGTACTCGTTGTTGCCCCAACACTTCACGGCTCCGTCGCTCAGCAGCGCACAGGTGTGCGCGTACGCCGCGGCGATGCAGGCTCCTTGTCGGAGTCGTCCACGCTGGCGCAGCTCACGACTCCCAGCATCAGTACAGCCGGGAGCAACAGGTTTGACGCTCGAGAACTCATGATATCCCCTCCGATGGTTCTGAGTTAGGCCTGCCCCGAATCTCCGAAAGGGGAGGTTCGGGCAGAATGGATTGATTGGATTAACGGAAGTGGCGAGCTCGAGCTCGCTTGCCCCCGGCCTGGATGCGAACGGCCATCGGGCCACGGAAGCTTTCTCCGAGTAAAGAAGATTCGGCGCCCGAGCCTGGACCGGAGGTCGGTGACGTGCCTTGTTTTGCGGCGTCATCAGGGAGGGGCCGGGTCTGTGCTACATCGGGCCCATGAAGGTCCTCGTCACGGGCGCGAGCGGTTTCTTGGGGAGCCACGTCGCAGAGCAGCTCATCAAGGCAGGGCACGCGGTCCGCGTGCTGGTCCGCAAGACCTCCAACCGGAAGTTCCTCCAGAGCCTCCAGTGCATCGAGTTCGCCGAGGGGAGCGTCGAGGAGGCGGCCCGCGTGGACGAGGCGGCGGCGGGGGTCGACGCCATCGTGCACTCTGCAGGGATCGTCAAGGCGCGCACCCCGGAGGAGTTTCACAGGACCAACGTCCAGGGCACCAGGAACCTGCTGGAGGCCGCCCGCAAGGTGGCCGGGCTCAGGCGCTTCGTCCATGTGTCGAGCCTGGAGGCGAGCGGCCCCTCCAGGGACGGCAAGCCCGTGCCCATCACCCAGGAGAGCCCCGTCACCGAGTACGGGCGCTCCAAGCTCCTGGCCGAGAAGGCGTGCCTGGAGTTCAAGGACGGGCTGCCCATCACCATCTTGCGCCCCACGGCCATCTACGGCCCCCGCGACGTGGAGATTTTGGAGGCCTTCCGCTCGGTGAAGCGAGGGGTGCTCCCGGTCACCGGCGACGGCAAGATCCTCTACACCTTCACGTACGGCCCGGACTGCGCCGCCGCCTGCGTTTGCGCGCTCGAGGCCCAGGTGCCCAGCGGCTCCACGTATTTCGTCTCGGACGGCGACGTCTGGGAGCAGAAGCAGGCGATGAGCAAGATCGAGGACGCGTTCAAGAAGCGAGCGTTCCTCCGGGCGGGCGTGCCCTTCGGCGTGGTCAGGGCGGCGGCCCTCCTGGTGGAGGCCTACGGCAAGGTCGCCAACAAGCCCGTGATGCTCACCCGCGAGAAGGCGAGGATGCTCTCCCAGCACTTCGTGTGCGACTCGCGCGAGACCCAGGAGGCCCTGGGCTGGAAGCCCTCGGTGCCCTGGGTGGAGGGCGCCCTGCTCACGGCGCGCTGGTACGAGGAGAACGGCTGGCTGTGAGCCGGCGGCGGGAACAGACACAGCCTCGCCGCGGGCTGGCGTCGGACAGCGCGGTCGTGCTCGGCGGCCTGGTGGGTGGTCGAGGCGCTGATCCTCCGGCGCGCCCGGGCACCTCCGCGGCCCTGGCCTGACGATCTCTCAGCGAACCGGGGGAGGCGGCACGCAGACCGACTGCCCGGCGCCCACGACCGTGAAACCGATGTCCGCGTCGCGCGTCGTCACCGTGTCCGTGGCCGGATCGTAGATCGTCGTCTTCGTCGTGCCCGTGTCGGGGCTGTCGATGGCGGTCGCCGCCGTGAACATGTGAAACGCGCCCGCGTAGCGCGCGAAGGCGAACGAGTGCACCCAGCTGAAGAACGAGGAGGGGAACGTCTTCACGGTCGTGAGCGCGTACGTGGTCGTGTTGACCTCGGAGCTCTTCGGGGCTCCCAGCGGCGAGAAGACGAAGAGCCGGCCATCCGGGCCGCCGGTGAGCTCGCCGATGGCGCTGGTGAGCTTGCCGGTCTCGCGGAGGCGCCCGGCGCTCGTCTCGAAGGTCGAGAGGCCGTCGACGTTGCGCAGCAAGAAGAAGGTCTCTCGCGACGCGTCGCCCCCCAGCGCCGTGAAGCCCGAGCCCATGTTCAGGCTCTCGAAGGGCAGGACGTCCGGGTACGAGAAGCCGGTCGCGCTGCATGCGCCGGTGGTCACATCGACCTTGTGGAGCGAGCCATCCGAGTAGAAGACCCAGGCCGCGCCGGTGCGGTCGACGCCCATCGTCTGTGGCTTGCTCGTGCTGTTGCAGGTGAGCCTGCCGACCAGGCGGTAGGCCCCCATGCCGCTCACCGTCGGGTTGTAGGCCCACAGGTCCTTCTGCTTGGAGACCAGGTACACGAGCTTGGCGGCCTCGGCGCAGCCGCTCGACGGAGGGAGCCCGGGTCCAGAGCCCGGCCCCGTAGGCAGGCCTCCTCCTCCGCTACCTCCTCCCGCGTTACCTCCGCCCGATCCCCCGGGGGTAGCGAGCTGGTTCGACGGGCCTTGGTCGTCTTCTTCGAAGGCGGTCCGGGGCGCCGTGGCGCAAGCCGCGAGGAGAGGGAGGACAAGGGTGGTGAGGAGCCAGGTGGAGGTGATGTCGCGCATGCCTCGGGTGTACGCGGGCTCGGCGAGGCGCGCCCGCGGACCTTCTTGACGACTGTCATCGAAATTTTCGTCGATCGGTCGGTCGCCAAAAAGTGCATCGAAATTCGAGGTTTATGGGGGTTGGACGGAGCCGAATGGCAGGTCTCCCGCGTCGGCCAGGAGGAGCCTCACGAGGAACTGGCCCGCGCGGCCCATGGGCTCCTGGGCCCGCTCGACGAGGTGCGGCGCATAGGTCCACCGGTTTCCCTGGGTGAACTTCACGCTCACGATCGTGCCGCTCGCGAGGGCCTCGCGTGCGAGGTGCTCGGGCATCCACCCGAAGCCGACCCCCTGATGGATTGCGAGGAGCTTGGTGTGGAAGTCGCTCACGCGCACCACGTGCCTCGAGCCGAGGAACGTCGGCGGCGGTGCGCGCTGGTGCCGTGGGGACGAGTCCCGCACGACGATGTCCGTGTACTCCCGCACGACATCCGGGGAGACGCTCTCCAGCCCGGCCAGCGGGTGCTTCGCGGAGACGACGAGGACCATCACGAGCCCAGGGAGCGCGTGCACCTTCGCGCGCCGCCCGAGGACCTCCGGCAGCTCGAGGGTGAGCATGAGGTCGGAGTCGTCCCGCGTGAAGCGGTCGATCACGCCGTCCTGGCACTCGACGTCGATGTGAAGCCGCGTGGGGAGGCGCCGCTCGGTAAATTCCTTGAGAGCGCGCGATGGGATCCATCGGGTACGCCGCGTCGACGACGAAGCGAAGATCGGGCTCGAAGCCGTCCCGGAGCGTGCTCGCGAGCTGCCCCAAAATACCATGCGCTTGAGCGAGGGTTGCGGCTTCGCGCCTTCATCGAGAAGACTCTCGCGCGTGGGGGCGGCGGCCTGGAGAGAAGGAGAAGGGTCGGCTGGGGCTATACTACTGCGAGAGGTCGAGCGGGAGTGGACCGTGGACGGAGACGGCGGTCGGCCCGCGGGCCCTCACCCCCACGATGGAGTTCGCGGTGCACGCGTACCCCTCTCCCTGGGGATAGGGGCTCGCGGAGGCCATGACGTGAAGTTGGGGGGTGAGGGCGCACGGGGGCCGCGACCGGTCCGCCGTGAGCGAGCCTGCATGACAGGTTCAACCTCTCGCAGGAGCGCTATCCGCTGCTGATGCTGGGCGGAGCAGGGATCCGTCGGCGCCTTCTCGATGGTGCCGCTGGCCGCCGCCTTCGACGACGTCGAGCTCCGCGGCGAGGCCGACGGGGCGCTGGCGGTGAGCGTGGACGAGGAGCCGGGGTCTCCCTATCTCGTGGTCATCGAGGCCAAGCGGGGCCTCGCCGCCACCGACCCCATGCCCCAGCTCCTGGGCGCGATGCTCTGCGCGGCGAGGCTCAACGAGCGGGAAGGCTGCCCGGCCGATCGCCGACGTGTGGACCTTCGTCCGTGGTCGGCTCAACTGGAGCCACCCCAGGCCGACGATGAGCGTGCTCTCCTCGAGGGAGTATACCGAGAAGACCGAGGCCGAGACGATCCTTGCCATTCTCGTGTCCATCGTCGCCAAGGTTCCGGTGTGAGGGCGCTCCCGCCTGGCTCGCGGCGACGCGGGTGAGCGCCTTCACGCGCCGGATGTGCTCGGCTCGTCGTGGACGCCGACCCGTGTGAAGCCTGGAGACCGGAGCTACTCAGAGCTGCGGGCTCGGCAGCAACTTCAATCGGTAGCGCAGGCTGCCTGGCCCGCCTACTTCGATGATGTCCGCGTATTCGAGGAACCACAGCCCCGCGGCCCCCGCCGTGATCGCTCGCACGTAGCACACGTTCTGCGTGAGCTCTCGACCCGCCGAGGTCGTGGCTCCCGCGTAGAGGCGCCCCTGCTGACAGACCCGGCCGAGCTCCGCGGACTGGTTGGAGTCCTTGGACCACACCCAGCCCGCCTCGCCCAGCGGCGCGAGGAGCCCGAGCGTGCCGGCGCGCATCGTCTCGCGCACCTTGCCTTCCTTGGACACGAAGAGGGCGTCCGTGCCGCTCAGCAGGACGAGCTCGCCCTTGCGAATCAAGAGGTCGTGTATCCCCTTCACCTCGGTGACGAGCAGCTCCTGCGGGGTGGCGCGGCCTGGGGTCATCGTCTCGAGCACGAGGCCTGCCGCGCTGGGTCTCTTGGGGCCGTATGTCTGGTCGACCGTGAAATACAGCCTGTCCTCGTCCGCGACTACGCTCTGGCAGAACTGGTTGTACCCGACGATGACGCGCTCCGCGGCGCTCCTGGGAGACGCCGTCGCGAGCTCGAGGATGCTCCCGGAGTCGTTGATGCCGTGCGAGCTGCAGACGTGGATGCGTCCGCTCTTCACCTCGATATGTCCGGTGAGGATACCGACCGGCGCGAGCTTCTCGGCCGTGAACGGGGCTCGCCTCTGGACGCGGTACATGTACCCATCGGGCTCGCCGTCGTCCGGGAGCTTCGTGAACGTCGCGTAGTGGAGGCGGTCGGGACGCTGCGTCGCAAAATAAACGAACTTGTCGTCGATACCGAGCGCCGAGTGGACGCGCGCGGCCTCGTGGATCGTGGTGGCGGCGTGCGTGCCCTTGGCCACGTGGACCACCCGCCGGCCGACAACCATCATGACGCCCTCGTCGACCTCGACCAGCGCGAAACCGGCTATACTTCGGGGGCCGGCCCTCGGCTCCTCCAGCTCGTAGACGGTCTGCGCGCTGTCGGTCTCGCTCTCGTCGGAGCTGCAGGCGAGGAGGGCCAGAGCGAGGAGATCCCGGAACCTCGTGCGGGAAGGCATCCTCGAAGCCTAGAGCGCCAACCGGAAAGTCGGGAGCGGGCCATCGGCACCTTGCATTTTTTGTATTTTACCATGCTCCAGCTGGCTGGGTGACCCAACCTGGCGAATTGAAGGTCGCCTCTCCAGCGCCTCCGCGGCTCACGATGCAGCATGCAAGTGGTCGTGCCGTCGGCACTCTCGCCCGGCAGGGTCTTCCGGCAGAGGCACCGCCCTCGTCCGATGGGGCGCCTCGACGCAAACGACCTGTAAAGTGGGATTTGCACCCGTCGGTGTTCGGTCAGGAACGCCACCGAAGGACGCGCAGCACGTGGACGCGTGTTGGCTCGAGGCGAATGCGTGCGTAGTAGGCGCCCACGTAGAGGCGCCAGTCATCGGGGTGGTCTGCCTGGGAGAACCGCCGAACAAAGCCGATGCCGGTTGTGGCATATATGCGCACCGCTGCGGCGACCTGTTCGGCGTCTCGCCAGTGGGGGAGGTTTCGCAGATCGGCGACACTTCGAGGGTGCCAGATGGCCTCGAGCGGCGTCACTTCGCGAGCTCGCGCCTCTTCCAGTGCTCGATCGTCGCCTCGACCTCGGCTTGCGTGTACGGAGGACTCGGATCGGTGAGGGCCTCTTGGACCAAGCGTCGCTCCTCATCCGTCTCCGGGAGCTCGTCCACGGGAGCGACGCGCGCTGCGGTGAGGGCGGGGTGTTCGCTGGCCATACGAAAGACCATAGCACGCGAGCGTTACACCAGGAGCAGCACTCCGGAGGCCGGGGTCCCGTCCTCCTCGCGCAGGGTGACGGGGACCTCTCGCCTCACGTCCCTGGAGGCCCGCACCCTGTCGAACAGGGGGTGGGCCAGGGCGGCGCGGACGGCGCGGATCGCGAAGGAGAGCTCCTCGTCCGAGGCGCCCAGCATGCGGCCCAGGGTCCTCATGACCGAGCACGACGCGGTCCTCTACACCAACCGCTATAATCGAGCCCTGCTCAGGCACACGATCACCGACGTCCAGACGACGCAGTCCCGCATCCAGCCCCTGCACCTATGGCCGCAGATCGGCCTGGGGACGGTCGGCCTCACAGGCCGGTTCTGAAGGCTCCGCGGGCGTTTCCGTCTGGTTCTCGGCGACGCGGGGGAGCGCCTTCACGCGCCGTGGCACTTCTTGTATTTCTTGCGGCTTCCGCAAGGGCATGGATCGTTGCGGCCCACGCTGGGACCCCTGCGTACCTGGGGCTCCGAGGGCCCCGGGGCGAGCCGACCGAACGATGGTTGCTCCGACTCGAGCTTCGCTATCTCGTCGGGGTTGGTCGGGTCCACGAACCGGACATGCCGACTCTGCCCACGTCCCAGCAATATCCGGGTGATGGCGAAGAAGATATCGCTCCTGACCGAGGGCGCCGCGTTCGCGAAGCGCTCGGGCGTCAGATCAGGGTATCGCCGCAGAACCTCGCTGAGCGCTTCGTGTGCTATGTCCTCGCTGGCGAGCGGCAGCGCCGCCCCGCTGCTCATCGAGAACTCGTCGAAGCCATAGAGGCGCACCGCCAGCACGGTCGGTAGGGAGGTGGAGATCCCGCGGTCCACCACGAAGGCGTCGGAGCCTCCGATCAGATCATGGAGCTTTGCGCCGACGCCAGGCCTCATCTCGGTCGGGACGAAGATCGAGTACCTGGTACGGCTCATCGCCTCCAGGACCTCGCGCTCGAACGACCCCTCCGGAGGAGGAGCATTACGAAGCATTCGGGCGATCGCGTTCTCGCCGCCGACGTACACCTCGTAGAGGCACGCGTCGGAGAAGATGGCCATCTCCGACTCGTTGTCGAACACGATCGTACCTTTGCGCAAGATCCCCAGCCGGCGCGCGGCCTCGTTCATCGAGGCCTTGGAGACCGAGCGAAAGAGCTCGCCGTTCAGGGTATGCGAGGCCGTACGGCGCAGATCGTACAGCTCCAGGATCTGGTCGTCGTCCATCCCCGATGCCTTGCCCAACGGAGCATCGGGTGGTCAAGTGTTTTATCGAGCAGGAACGGAGTTGTGGCTCGAAAATCGTTGTCAGAGATCCTGCCAGCGCGCGACGGTCACGAGCCGTCCGAGGTGTCGAGCGTTCTCTGTGACGACCGTCGCCCCCGCTCGGAGAGCCTGCGCGGCGAGGATCACATCGACATCCATGGCCTCGTCACCCGCGGTAGGCAAGCCCCTTCGACGAAGTTGGGCCCAGAGGTCCGCTGCGACGTCAAGGGTCGTCTCGTCGAGGGGCAGGGCCGGGAATCGAGCGCGCAGGGCATCGAGCTGGCGCAAGCTCGCGGTGCTTCCCAGCCGTAGGAGCTCCCGACGGAGTTCGTAGTCCACGAGCGGCGCGTAGAGCACCTCGTGTCCAAGGACGCCGACGAGCCCGCGGAACCAGAGCTGGACGTCTCGGTGTTTGCGAGGGTGGACCACCCTCCCCAGGATGCCCGTGTCGAGGACGAACCTCATCGGACACGGAACCTCGTGATCTGCGTCAGCTCCCAGTCCGGCTCTTCGGGGTGGTCACTGGCCATCCACGCATCCATCAACGCCACGAGCTCCTGCCGTTGGCGCTCGCGCGCGGCAGGGTCCTCTGGCAGCGCCAACGGTGGGACTGGAACCGTGGGGGTGATTGGCGGGGCTGCAGGGTCGCTCATGGCTCCAAAATCATACCACGCGTGCGAGGCCCCCCGCTCGTCTGGTACGACCACGGCGTGCTATTCACGGGGAATGCAGAACGTGGACATCGATGCCTTGCTGGATCGCCATCGGGACCGATTTCGCAGGCTCCTGCAGACCATCCTCAGCGAGGAGAGCGGGGAGGATCCGTTCAGCTTCCCTCTGGACCGGTTCAGGGCGCTGTCGGACGACGAGAAGGCCGAGCTCGTGAGGCGGGCGGACATCCTCGCGCGTGAACGCGTGGATCGTGAGTTCGAGGCCCGAGGCGCCTGCTGGCTGGTGCTCGTCGGCGATGAGATCGTGCTGGCATCGAGGGATCCACAAGCTGTCCCCAGTGCGGACGAGGTGCTACGCCTCGGTGAGCCTCGGGGACTCGTCGCGTACCTCTTCGAGGCCCCCCGATAGACACCGACCTGACTCCCATGGTCGGAGGGACGTGGTTCTCTGGCAGGCATCCGGGCCATACGTTCTACGGGCCTCCGCGTCGAAGAGAGCGGCGGCGGAATCTGCCGCCATTAAGGAGCCGCTCCCTAAATAGATGCCGTGCGAGGTTGTGACACTGAAAAACTGGAGACTGCCGCTCGAACTTATTATTTCGGGAAGCAACATGCTGGATGGCAGGTCTTGTAAAAACCACATGGACACTGCAAGGGATCGGTAGGGATGTTCCCGTAGTCCATTCCAGGGACAAGACGGGCGTTGCCATCGCCGTCTTTGGCGCAGTAGTAGGGTGGCCCCTGACCAACATCGACACAAATGCCACCCGCGTTACGACATGCTCGGCCCGCACATCCGACAGTGCATATTACCTCTGAGGCTTCTACGGTACAGTCCAAGTATTCGTCTGGCTCACTGATGTTGCCACTGCACAGCGTCGATCAGTTGCCCACTCTGTGATAGGGGTCGCTACGGTCGACGCAGCGCGCGGGGTCGCTAACTTTTAGGGTAACGCTTTGACCACATAAGAACTTTCCGGAAGGTGGAGTCGTGCACGGTGCGGGCTCAGATGTACATGCCCCGCTCACCACGGATATGTACAAGGTCAAGACAAAGGTGCATCTGTTCCCCATCGTGAAATCGTAGCAGAGCGCACAAATAAGAGCCTCCTCAGCAGAATCTGTGGGCGAGCCATGGAGGTTCGGGCAGGTTGCCGAGCGCGTGATACAGTGCGATTTCGGCGTGTTCGTAGGTCCGCCAACAATCTCCGCATCCGTTCTGCGGACAGGACCGGGCCTGCATGCTTCGCGAGCCGGGCTTGTTGGTGTTCGGTCAGGAACGCCAGCGAAGGACGCGGAGCACGTGGACGCGTGTCGGCTCGAGGCGAATACGTGCGTAGTAGGCGCCCACGTAGAGGCGCCAGTCATCGGGGGGGGGCTGCCTGGGAGAACCGCCGAACAAAGCCGATGCCCGTTGTGGTATATATACGCACCGCCGCGGCGACCTGTTCGGCGTCTCGCCAGTGAGGGAGGTTTCGCAGATCGGCGACACTTCGAGGGTGCCAGATGGCCTCGAGCGGCGTCACTTCGCGAGCTCGCGCCTCTTCCAGTCCTCGATCGTCGCCTCGACCTCGGCTTGCGTGTATGGAGGACTCGGATCGGCGAGGGCCTCTTGGACCAAGCGTCGCTCCTCATCCGTCTCCGGGAGCTCGTCCACGGGAGCGACGCGCGCTGCGGTGAGGGCGGGGTGTTCGCTGGCCATACGAAAGACCATAGCACGCGAACGTTACACCAGGAGCAGCACGCCCTGCGCCGGGGCCCCGGTCGCCTCGGAGATGGCCCTCATGTAGAGCTCCACCTGGGCCTCGTACGAGACCCGCCTGGGCTCGACGTCCAGATCGGTCTTGTAGTCGATCACGGTGAAGCCCCCGGTCTCGTCCTGGAAGGCCAGATCCACCACCCCCTCCAGCAGGGTCCCGTCGTCCTCGCGGAGGGTGATGGAGACCTCTCGCCTCACGTCCCCCGAGGCCCGCACCCTGTCGAACAAGGGGTGGGCCAGGACGGCGCGGACGGCGCGGATCGCGAAGGCGAGCTCCTCGTCCGAGGCGCCCAGCATGCGGCCGAGGGTCCTCCCCAGGGGCTCGAGGAGGGCGTCGTCTCCCTCGAGGGGGACCTCGGCGAGGAGGGCGTGGACCAGGATGCCGTAGCGCTTGCCGTGGGGGCGCTCCAATCTTGGAAAATCCGTGCGCTCCAGGGCGATGGGGACGGTGGCCCGCGCCCCCTCGGCCTTGCGCTCGGTGGGGGTCGTCACCCGGATGCTGGGCTCGCTCGCCTGGGCCAGGACGGCCTCTCGCTCGCTCTTCCAGCTCTCGTAGCGCCTCACGCTCTCGGCGGCGACCGCTCCACCCTCGTCCTGGGCCAGCAGCTTCTGCTGGCGGAGGCCCTCCTCCTCCTGCTTTCTGAGCTCGAGGATCGAGGGATCCCAGAAGACCACCCGGTGCGCGCCGATCGCGGGGACATGGAGCCCGGGCCTCACCGGGCGGGGGTTCCAGGCCTTGGTGGGCCGCTCCAGCACGGTGTCGCGCCCGAAGGGCGGGCACCCCGGGGCGGCCTCGGGGGCGCGCCCTGACTTGGGGTAGAGCGCGGGGTTCAGCGCGTCGAGCCAGCTCCCCTCGAAGGGGCCGTCGCCCACCACGGGGACCACGAGCAGATCCCGCGCCCGCGTCACGGCGACGTAGAGCAGGCGCACCGACTCCTCGTGGTCGTGGCGGAGGACGCTCTCCCTGTGGAGGATGAGCTCGAGCGGGCTCGCCCCGCAGATGGGGGTGGCCCAGAGCTTCTTCTCGGGATCCGCGTAGCGCGAGGGCGAGGCGTTGGTGTGGCGGGCCGTGGGATCGACCAGCATGACCACCGGGAACTCCAGCCCCTTGGCCTTGTGGACGGTCATGATGCGGACGCCGTCCGTGTCCTCCTCGACGATCGAGGCCTCGGCGGTCCTCCCCACCGAGGCGTCGTCCTCGAGGCGCTGGACGAAGGCCCGGAAGGAGGTCGTGCGGGTGCGCGAGGCGGCGCGGCGCGCCAGATCCAGGACGCGCAGCACGTTGGCAAGGGCCTGCTCCCCGGTCGGCCAGATGGCGAAGCCCGCGTGGGCCCGGGTCGCGTCCAGGAGGCGCGCCACGGTGTCGGCGTAGGGGCGACGGTTCCGACCCCGGTGCAGATCCCGCAGCACCCCCAGCGCACAGGCCACCGGGCGGGTGAGCTCGTCCAGGCGGCCCTCGTCGATCCGGCGCATGAAATCCAGAGATCCCGCCGCGTCCCTGAAGGCGAAGAGCGCCGCGTCCGTGAGCGCGAAGAGAGGGCCCTTGAGCGTCGCGTAGACCGCGAGCTCGTCGTCGGGCCACTCGATCGCCGTGAGGGCCGAGCGCAGGGCGGTGACCTCCTCGCGCTCGTGGAACCCCCGCCCGCCCATGAGGACGTGGGGCAGCCGGCGAGCCTCGAGCGCGCGGACGTAGGGGCGGGTCGTGTCGACGCCGCCCGACGTGAAGCGCTTGAAGAGGAGGCACACGTGGCGAGGCTCGATCGGCACCTGCGATCCCGCCTCCTCCACCGTCCAGCCGCTCTTGCGGACGAGCCAGTCGACGAAGGCGCCGACGGCGTCCGGGAACGACTCCTCGATCGCGTAGCCCATCACCTTGCCGAAGCTCGAGTAGGGCCTGGGCACGGGGAGCGCGACGACGGAGGGGCGGTCGCCAGGGCTCGCGCGGAAGGGAGCGAGCGGGACGTACTGGGCCTGGGTGCCCTCCCCGTTGGGGACCATCGCCCTGGAGAAGGCCGCGTTCACCACGCTCTGGATGGCGGGGGTGCTGCGGAAGCTCGTGGACAGGTGGAGCACCCTGGCGCCCGCCTCGGTGAGGCGCCTCTTGATGCCCTCGTAGAAGGCCACGTCGGCGCGCCGGAAGCGGTAGATGCTCTGCTTGGGATCGCCGACCAGGAAGAGGCGCCCGGGCGCAGGGCACAGGCGGAAAGGGTCGGTCTCGACGGGATCGTCCGAGGCCAGGAGCAGGAGGATCTCGGCCTGGAGCGGATCTGTGTCCTGGAACTCGTCGACCAGGAAATGCGTGTACCTTTCACGTAGCGCCCGTCGGGTCGCCGGATCCCCCGTGAGGAGGTTCCTGGCGCGGACGAGCAGGTCGAGGAAATCGAGCTTTCCGGCGCGCTCCTTCAGGGCCTCGTAGGCCGCGACCAGGGGGCGCAGCTCGTCGCGGAGGCAGGCCGCCAGATCGGCGTCGGCCAGATCGAGGACGCGATCGAGCTCCTCCTTGACCACGGCGCGGCGGGCAAGGACGTCGTCGCGGAGCAGGTTCTCGCTCCTGGAGTAGACGCGACCGAAGCCCTTCCAGCCCCACAGCTTCTGGCGAGCGAAGGCGTTGAGCTCGGCCTCGAGCCCGTCGTAGTCGCGGGCGTCGTCGGGCCTCGCGGCCTCCCTGCGCTCGAACTCGTGGACGAACCGGGCGATGGCCTCGAACGAGGCGTAGGCCCAGTTCGAGTCGTCGGGATCCATGCGCTTGTCGTCGGCGAGCTCGGCGAGCTTGCCCAGCTCCTTCAGCGAGGCGAGCGCGCCGTCGAGGGCCCGCTCACGGTCCCACGAGGGGCGAGCCCAGGGAGCGTCGAAGTCCCGCTGCTCGACCAGGCGGAGCCCGGCGTCCCTGAGGGCCTTGCGAGGTCCCTCGGCGTTCCGCTCCCTGGCCCGGCGCCGCAGCACCCTCCGCACCCCCTCGCCCGGGGCCTCGAGGGCGGCCTGGAACCAGCGCTCGAAGGCCTCCTCGTAAAGGCGGGCGTGCTCCTCGTCCGCCGTGACCTCGAAGAGGGGATCGATGCCGGCCTCCACCGGGCGCTCCCTCAGGAGATCGGCGCAGAACCCGTGGATCGTGCCTATGTGCGCGGCCTCCAGCTCCCGGAGGGCCGAGTCCAGGTGGAGGCGTACCCTGGGATCCCGGGTCACCTCCCGCGAGCGCTCGATGGCGGTGCGGAGCCTGAGCTTCATCTCCCCCGCGGCCTTCTCGGTGAAGGTCACCGCGACCAGCGAGGAGAGCCTGGCCGCCCCGGTCTGGAGGAGGGCCAGGATGCGCGCCACCAGCTCGGTGGTCTTGCCCGTGCCGGCGGCGGCCTCTACCACCAGGGTGCTCGAGAGATCTTCGCGGATGAGGCGGCGGGCTTCGCCGTCGGCGAGGGAAGATAGGGGCTTCACTTCACGGCGTGCGCTGATAGCGAGGGACGAGGGGGACATCACTTGGCCTCGCGGAGATCGTTGAGGAGAGAGAGGGCGCGGGCGGGGCGTTTGGTGGCCACCCGGAGCTCCTCGTGGGGGCCGCACACGGCCTTGAAGTCGCAGTAGGTGCACGCCCTCTCCGAGGGGGCGGCCGGCAAGAAGCCCTTCTCGAGCGCCTCGCCGACCGCCCGGGTCACGAGGCCTGCAGCGTCGCGGGCCTTGGCGTCGAGCGGCACGGGGATGGTCGTGTAGCTGCCGACCGCGGTGCAATAATAGAGGCGGCCTCCCTCGACCTTGGTCCCTGGCAGGAGCTTCTCCAGGGCGAGCGCATAGAACACGGGCTGGAGGATCTCCCCTCCGTCGATGACGATCCCCTCCCTCGCCCGGACCTTGCCTGTCTGGTAGTCGGTCGCCCGGACCACGCCGTCGGCGCGCCGCTCGACCAGATCGATCGATCCCCGGAGCTTGAGGCCCGAGTCCAGCTCGGCGGGAAGATCGTGGCTGGCGGTGTCGCGCCCGCCGTTGTCGACGAGGCCGAACGAGAGCTCGAAGTGCGAGGGGACCCAGGTGGCGTCCTCGGGGGCGCGGCGCAGCCACTCCCGGAGATCGGCTCGGATCTGGGCGAGGCCGTCGTCCCAGATCCGATCGATCGCGGGGCATAGACGGTCCTCGTGGTCCCTGGCGACGGCGTCGAGCGTCTCGTCGAGGAGGGCGCCCACCTGCTCGATGTTGCCGGCGGTGATGGGGAGGAGCCCGAGAGCGCGGAGCCGGGTGTGGAGCGCGAACTGTGCCTCGTGGACCAGGGTGCCCCTCTGGAGGGGATCGAGCTCCTCGAGGGGCGCGGGCTCCTCCCTGGGCGAGAGCCTGAGCATCGCCGAGAGGTAGAAGCGGTAGGGGCAGGCGGCGTAGTTCTGGAGCGCGGTCGGCGAGTAGCTCCGGACCTGGAGCGAGTGCTTGGCCAGGGCGGCCCTCGCCTCGTCGGGCACGTCGACCAGGCCGTCCTGAGCAACGAATTTGCCCTTTCGCCAGCGGTAGGCCCGGGCGTAGAGCGCCCTTGTGAGGTGCACGTTCGTCTTGAGGAGGAAGCGCGCAGCGCCCACGTTCTCGTCCTCGGGCCTCCCCAGGAGGGCGCCGAGCAGCGCCAGATCGTGCTCGGCGTCGTCGATGGCCACGTCCGGGGTCCTGGGGGCAGGCCAGCCGATGCGCGCCTGCGACACCAGATCGGCCCTGCGCTTGAGATCCTCGTAGCCGGGGAGCCTCCCCAGAACCACGCGCAGCACCTCGAGGCCATAGAACGAGGGGGTGCGAGGGCGGCCGACCTCCGCGTCGATGCGGGGGTACGAGAGCAGGAGGGTCCGCTCCGCGGCGCCCGCCGCGAGCCTCAGCATCAGGCGCTCGTCCTCGGCACGATCGACGTTGGTCGCCAGGTCCCCCTCGTGGAGGCGGCGCGCGGCGTCGAGCATCAGAGGATCCTCGGTGACCTTGCGGGGGAAGCTCTTCTCCGCGAGGCCCGGCGAGAAGACCACCTCGAAGGTCAGGCCCCTGGCCTCCTCGATGCCTGCGACATACACGCGCCCGAGGCGGCGGCCCTTCTGGGGGGTGCGGGTGTCGGCCAGGCGGGGCTCGAGCACCAGGCGCACCTCCGTGAGATCCACGGGGCTGGCGTCCGCCATGGGCCACAGCTCGGAGAGGACCGCGAGGACGCGCTTGGGGCGGCGGAGGCCCCGCGTGGCGAGGCGGGTGAGGCGCTCCAGCCACTCCCTCCACGGGGCCTCGCGGGGGAGCGCGGCGAGGTCACAGAGCAGGGGGATGGCGAAGCGCTCCAGATCGGCCAGGGTGGCGAGATCTCGCTCGAGCCCAGCGGCGCGAGGATCTTCGTCGGAGGCGAGCACCTCGCACTTGCTCCGGAGCTCCTCGGCCAGCCCGCGGAGCCGCCGCTTCCAGCGGTCGAGCCCGCCGATGACGGCGGCCTCGACCAGGAGCTGCTCCCAGCGACGGGGCGCGCGGAGGGTGCCCGAGCGGACCGGCTCCTCGTCGTCGTCGCCCTCGCCGTCCTCCTCGTCGTCGTCGTCGCCGCGCTTCGCCTCCATGGCCTCGGCCACCTCCTCGTCGGCGGGGACCCAGCGGTCCTCGGGGGACGGGGCCGCGGGCGGGGCGCCCTGCTCGGTGCGAGGCACCTCGCCGAGGGACAGGTACTCGGCGAAGCGCCGGGCGGACAGGCCATCGGCGGCGCAGGCCAGCAGCGCCAGCAGGGCGCGCCCCGAGGGGTCCGGAAGGCGGAGCCCTCGAGCGAAGTAGGCCGGCACCCTGGCTCGCCGAAGCGCCTCGACCAGGTGAGGGGCGTACTCCGGCGCCGAGCGAAGGAGCACCGCCATGCGATCGAAGGGCACGCCCTGCTTGGCGAACGAGACGATGCGTCGCGCGATCTCGACGCACTCCCGGCTCTCCCCTGGCGCCGAGAGGATCACGACCGCGTCGCCTCCGCCCGTCTCCAGGAGGGTGTCGGAGAAGAGGCCCCGCTGGAGCGAGGTCAGGGGGCCCTTGGGCCCTGGCTCGAGGGTCCAGGTGGCGTGGGGAAAGGCCTCGCGGAGGTGCCGCTCGGTCCTTGGATCCCCGACGGGCACCGTGATGAACAGGGCAGAGGCGGCCTGCTCGAGCGCGGCGATCGCGTCGCGCTCGGCGCGGGTCCAGAGGGGGAGATCGACCAGGGCGAGCAGGCGAGGGATCGGGGCTCCCTCGAGCAGCGCGCCCCTGGCCGCGCCGAGGGTGGCGGCGCGATCGGCCAGCCCCAGGTCCCCCAGGGCCGCCTCGTAGGCGCGGAGCAAGGGGAGCAGCTCGGTCCCCGCGTCGGGGGGGACGCCGTCCAGGCGGAGCTCCTCCAGCGTCCGGACGAGGGCCCGGGGAAAGCCGGGCTTCCCCGCGATCTGTGCGAAGCGCCCCAGCGCCTTCGCGCTGGTCGCGACCAACCTCGCGCACACGGCCTCCAGGGACAGCCTGGAGGCGAAGACAAGCCCCCGGCGGGCGAGCGCCTTGCGGGCGAGGTCGGCGAAGAAGAGGGTCGCCGTCGTGCGAGCGAGCCCGAAGGTCGCCGGGCGGCGCGAGCAGGCTTCCCGGCCCACGCCGTTGGCGCTCTCCAGCGAGGTGGCCACGATCGCGGCCCTGGCGTCCGGCGCCTGCTCGGCGAGCCATGCGGCCGAGGCGTCACGGCGGACGCGAGCGGACGGCGAGCGGACGATGGTCACTCTGGCGCAGGGCATGGGGAGCACCCTACTCGAGAGCGTACGAAACCGCCCGAAACCGGGCTAATCTCTTTGCCCACATGTCTTCCACCGTTCCGACTTGGGCCGTCCGCGCTGCTGTCGCTCAGATCCTCTCGCGAGTCCCTGGAGGGCCCGACGTGCGCTACCTCGTCCAGCGCTACGTCACGCGATCTCTGCCATTTCCGGACAAGGAGCTCCTCGGGCGCTTCCAGATCGGGTGTGAGCACCTGGCGGCGATAGGCCGGCACGATCCGTCCTTCGATATGTCGCGCTCGCATTTCTTCGAATTCGGCGCGGGCTGGGATCTGGGGATGGGGCTCTTCTTGCGGGCGGCCGGGGCGGGGCGCCAGACCCTGGTCGATCTCAACCGGTTCGTCCGCCCCGAGCTGGTGCACCACGCGCTCACCCGCCTCCGCGCCTTCGCGGCCTCGCCCTCCGCGGATTTCCCCTGCGCGGGCGCCCTCGACCTGTCCCGTCTCCCGGCCTCGTTCGAGGCGGACCCCGCCTCGGTGGACGGCGCCCTCCGCGAGCTGGGGATCGACTACCGCGCTCCGGCGGACGCCAGGCGCACCGGCCTCCCCGACTGCAGCGTCGACTGCGTGACCAGCAGCCTCACGCTCGAGCACATCCCTCTCCCCGAGATCGTCACCATCTTCCGCGAGCTCCGGCGCATCCTCCGGCCCGGGGGCCTCTTCGTATCCAAGGTCGACATGAGCGATCACTTCAGCCACTCCGACGACAGCCTCACCTCGTGGCACTTCCTCCGCTTCGGCGAGCGCACCTGGAACCTTATCAACGCCGACATGCTCTACCAGAACCGCCTGCGCGCCTCGGCCTTCCTCGACGCCGCGACCGACGTGGGCTTCGAGCTGCTCGAGGCCGATCGGCGCTACCCCAAGGACGTGGATCCCGACACGGCGCCTCTGCCCCCGGTGCACCCGAGCTACACCGGCTACAAGGATCGCCGAGATCTCCTGGCTCACAAGCTCTACTTCGTCGCGCGTCGCCCCCGAGAGTAAGAGGCTGTCCTTTCGAAGTTCGAGCTCTTGGCCGAGGGGGAGGTTCGATTCTCGGGGAGGAGGCTCACAGGCCTCGCCAAGGACGCGAGAGCGAAAAAATCAGGGGCTCATCGCGGCATGAGGTAGGCGACGAGCGCGAGCAACCCAAGGCCGACGGCCACCCCCAGCGCGACGGGGGGAAGGTAGGCGTGGAGCGGGGGCGGCCCGGGCTGGGCGACGCCGCTACGGGGCGCGTTGAAGTGGCTCACGAACGAGCTTCGAGGTCGGTCGGATCGAGAGCGAGGGAGACGGTCGAAACCTTCCAGGAGGATGTCGACCTGCCGCTCCTCGGCGGCTTCCTGCAAAGCGCCGTCCTGGGCGCCTTCCGGATCGGGAGGCGAGGCGGGCTCGGCGGGGAGGGGACGCGTGGGGGCGCTGCTCACCAGAGAGAGCTTACCAGTCCAGAGCCCCCCTTTGGTGCTCTAGCCGCGTCCCAGGACAAAGTGGAGGATCGTCAGGGCGACCAGGGCCGAGACGAAGCCCGCCGCCATCCAGGGAAGGTAGGCCGAGAGGGAGTTTACCCCTGGCACGCCGATCGGCTCCGCGTCCGGGTCGTCGGGGCTCTCGTCGCTCCTCTTCGCGTCGTCGGGCGCGCTGGGCTGGCGCTCCTTGGCCGGGGACGGCTCGATCGCCGCCATGTTCACGGTCGGCTTGTTGTTGGCGCCTGGACCCTCGGCCCACTGGAGATCGGAGAGCCGCTTGCAGAACTCGAGCGCGTCCTTGGGGCGCTCGTGCGCCTCCTTGGCGAGCGCGTTCTCGAGCAGGGCCTCCACCGAGGCCGGCACCCACGGCGCGAAGGAGGTGACCGGCGGAGGCTGCTCCCCGATGTGCGCCCTGACCATGGCGTCGTCGGAGGGGTGGTGATGCTCGAAGGGGGATCGCCCCGCGAGCATCTCGTAGAGGACGAGTCCCGCCGCGTAGAGATCCGATTTGGCGGTGGCCGGGTGGCCGAGGAGCTGCTCGGGGGCGGCATAGCGGATCGTGCCCGAGAAATGTCCTCCCTCATCGTCGTCCAGGAAGGCGATGACGCCGAAGTCGATCAGCTTGAGCGTGGGCTCGCCGTGCCTGGGCGTATGGAGGAAGATGTTCTCCGGCTTGACGTCGCGGTGCACGACCGGCACGTCGTGGGTGTGAGCGCAGTGCAGGGCCTCGAGCAGCTGCCTGGCGACCTCGTAGGCGACCCTGGGCGGCAGGGTGCCCTTGATGTCGAGCACCTCCCTGACGGTCTGCCCGACGAGCAGCTCCATCACGTAGAAGGGCACGCCGTCCTTTCCCACGTCGAAGTCGTACACCTTGACGATGTTGGGGTGATCGAGCTGGGCGAGTATGCGCACCTCGTCCAGGAACTTCTGGGTGAACTTCGGGTGCTTGGCGAGATCCGTGTTCATCCTCTTGAGGACGCCCTGGATCTCCGGCGGCTTGACGACCTGGTAGACGGTGCCCATCCCGCCCTCGCCGATCTTGCGAACGAGGCGGTACTTGGTGCCGAAGAGCAGCTCCCCTGGGACGGGCTCTCGGGTCGGGTTGGGCGCCACGCTCGCACCTTACCAGTGGCCGGCTCCCCGGTGGGAGCGGTGTTGAAGCTCGAGGGATCACGCGACGCTGGACAGGGCCGGGGAGCTGCCTATGCTGCTCGGCCATGTCTCACGTCCACGAATCCGAAAAATTCGGCACCATCGACCTTGGCACGATCGACGGCGTGCAGTCTGCGCTCTCGATCATGGGCATCGACATCGGCGAGATCGACGGCATCAACGGCCCCAACACCCGGGCGGGCGTCAAGGCCTTCCAGGAGCAGGCCGAGCTTGCCGCGGACGGGGTCGTCGGCCCCAACACCCGCGAGGCGCTCAAGAACGCCCTGGATCAGCTCGCTGCCTACAACGAGTGAGCCTGGCTCTGCTCGGCCTCCTGGCGCCCTGCTCGTCATGGCCCTTGAGGCAGGGCTCGCCTCGGGCTAGAACCGGGGCGTCCAGGATCGACGCCTCGTCGATCTCTCCGATCTGCCTCCGTAGCTCAGTGGATAGAGCAGCGCTTTCCTAAAGCGTTGGTCGCAAGTTCGACTCTTGCCGGGGGCGCTATCCAATCCCAATCAGAGAGCGCACGGCGGGCGCCTCTCTCGTGCCACACTGCAAAACATAACCCCTACCACACAGGACTCGTCGCCTCGCCCGAGGTCGCGGAAGAGATCCGCCAGGGCGAGGAAGCCCCCACGATCGAGGTGTCGCCGGAAGAGCTCCGGCGCTGGGCCGAGACGGGCGAATGGCCCGAGTCATTGGGCTGACCCTGCGCTTTCGCGAGCGACCTGGCTCGCCCTTACCGGGTTGGCCTCCGCGAGCGTTCGTGGCATCCTCTCGACGTGGGCCCTAACCGAAAGCTCGCCGATACTCCCGAGGACGTCGCGGCGGCCAACGCCGAGATCGTCGGTCCGGAGGCCCTCGCCCACTGGGATGAGGAAGATGAGGTCTCCGCCGAGGACGTCGCCCGGTTCCTCGAAGGGACCGGTCCCAGCCCACGGCCCGAATCGTCCGACACCCCGCCGGTCCCCCTGCACTGACGTCGCCTGGCCTCCGGCGGGGCCTGCTGTTACCGGTTGGTAGCGATATGTAGTAGCCTTTCCGTATGGCATCCGCCACACCCGTTTCCCCCCAGAGCGTGAACGCTCCGGAGAGCACCAAGCTCCCCGCGAAGTCCGAGCCCTCGCGCCCCGCCCCGACGGCTGCGCCCGTGCGCCCTGACTTCGTCGCTCTCGGCCGCGCCTACATCGCAGAGAACCGGGAGCTCTTCGAGCGCCTTGCGAAGAAGTGACGTCACGTTCCTGACGCCCGAGGACGTCGAAGGCCTGCACGAAGCCGCTCTCGAGGCCGGCGGTGGAGCGGGGGGCATCCGCGACCGCGGCCAGGTCATCGCCGCGACGATGGCGCCGCAGAACGCCTACGTCGACACGTTGGCGGGGCTCGCGGCTGTCTACGCCCACGGCATCGCAGAGAGCCAGGCGTTCCTCGACGGGAACAAGCGGACGGGCCTTGCCGTCGCCGCGGCCTTTCTCTTGGGCAACGGCCAGCGCGTGACGCTCTCGGCCGATGAGGGCGTGCGCCTCATGGTCGGGCTCGCCACCGGTGAGGTCTCCCGTGACGATCTCGCCGATGCGTTCGCCCTGGCCATGGGTGGTGATGCGGTCGCGCTCGAGGAAGAGTGATCGCCACGTGGGAGGGCGCCTCGGAAGCGGCCTCATGACTTCCTCGCCTTCTTCGCGCCCAAGGTCGCGACGTTCGAGCCTTCCAGGCGCCTCGCCTCGAGCTCCTTTCCGAGCTGGGCAACGATATCCCACCGGCCAGCCTCGGCGGCGAGCAGGAGTGCCCTCTCGAGAGGGTCTCCATTGGGCAGCGAATGGGCAGCGGCCCCCCCTGACGGTGCGTCCTCGTGCGGTCTCGGCTCACGAACTGGCTGGTTTTTAGCCTCGCCAGCGTTTTGCCTGTTCCCTTCTCCCATTCCTAAAGCGTTGGTCGCAAGTTCGACTCTTGCCGGGGGCGCTATCCAATCCCAATCAGAGAACACACGGCGGGCGCCTCAATGAGCGTGAGACTCCACCCAGTGGCGCACCTCGTCGATCCCACACCGACGCTCCATCACAGCGGCGATCAGCGCCTTGAACTCATCGACAGAAGCGCTCAGCTTCTTTCCGTTCGATGTCGCAACATTCTTCGCGATCAAAGTCGTGAACGCGTACACGGCGAGCGGGAAGCAGCGGGGATGACTGGCAAACCCGTAGAGCACCGCCGAGATCTCGTCGCCTCCGCTCTCCACGAGATCATGGGCTGCCCTCAGCGCGGCGTCTATGGCGCGAGTTCTCGCCTCGAGAGGGCCGATCGGCAGGCCTTGCGCTCGCTTCTCCTCGGCCCGTACCTCGAGCTTCATTCTTCTCGCGAAAAAGCCGTATGCCTCGACGAGCTCTTCACGGGACGGGATCACTGAACGCTGAGCTTCGCGACCTCGATGTCGTCGTCGAGCTTCGAGAGCTCGTCGATGAGAGCGGCCTCGTCGTCGTCCATGTCCTGCATGTACTGGACGAGCGGGTTGATCTTCGTCCCGAACGCGGTGATGTGGCGGCGTTCTGGTGTGTCGACCGCGCCGTAGTACTCGCGCATGGAGTCGAGGGTGATGATGACGTTGCCGGGCTCCTCACTGGAGAGGCCAACTCGCGCCAGGCGCCAAGGGCCTTCGCGATGGGTGAGGTCACTCAAGGCCTGAGACGTCCATGCTCCGTAGACCGAGAGCACCGCATTTACGGTCATCTGGCTGCGCTCCCCAAGGGCGCCCGGGTCCCCCAGCGAGAGCACGTGAATCTGTTCCTTGCCTTGGTGGAGGCGGTACAGCTCGGGGCAGACCGGGCCGTTGCGCCATCCCTCGAAGTGCTCGTTGAAGATCGGCCCCCCATCTCGCATCAGCGCCCAAGCCTGCGAGTAGTAAGTGAGCTTCTCCAGCTTCATCGGCTGGATCGCTCCCGTGCGCTCAAGAATAAACGCGGCGACGTCGAACACCTTTGCGCTGGCCGGCATGCGCAAAGGATAGCATCGAACGCACGGGCGGTGCAGGTGTTCAGTGACTCGCCGGATCGCGCCTCCCGAACGCGCCCACGGTCGCGCCGAGAGATCAGCCGGCTTCCCGTCTCGAGCCAGCGGCAATACGTGGTCACGTCGACGTCCAGATCGTCGTCCCCGTCCAGCCTCGGCGGCGAGCAAGAGAGCCCGCTCGAGGGGCTCTCCATTGGGCAGGGAATGGGCATCGGCCTCCCTGGGCGGTGCGTCCTCGTGCGGTCTCGGCTCACGAACTGGCTGGTTTTCAGCGTCGCCAGCGTTTGGCCTGTTCCCTTCTTCCATTCCTAAAGCGTTGGTCGTAAGTTCGACTCTTGCCGGGGCCCTATCTGCCAACATGACGTGAGACACCGACCCCTCGAAATTTAGTGACCAGGGCGAGCCAGGAGTCGAGCATCATGGTTCCCAACGTCCAGCCCCAGGAGACCGAGGTCGTGGCCAAGCCCAAGCGTCGCACCTTCA
>SXGT01474065.1_pt1 | contig 39942 bp, 33 predicted proteins | sample 3176221 | NCBI WGS metagenome assembly SXGT01 (sample SAMN11356862, study PRJNA531348) | freshwater metagenome | isolation source: freshwater sample F1-120 | place: China: Fuxian Lake, Yuxi | collected 2017-12-25
AAACCGGCAGAAAAGTTGTGGAAGGTTTTAAAAAATCAATGCGAATCGTATTTGATCAGCATCTGGGGCAATGGAATTATGTCGTCATACCTGAGGCAACAAGTTTATAAGTTGCCTAAATTATTTTATGCTCATTCCTAACCCGTTACGCACAAAATTCAGGGTTTTATTTTGGTGACCAGTGGTTCAATAATATCGATGATTTTCGGGACAGTTTTTATGCCGATTGATACGCCGCCGGAATTACCGCCCCAGCTTCATGAACGAATCGTTTGCTCAATCGCCGCCTCTGTTCACTACGACGTACCTGCGAATATCGTACTTGCCGTGGCCGAGAAAGAAGCGGGCAGACCCGGACAATGGGTGCGCAACAAGAACGGGACGCATGATGTAGGCGCTATGCAGTTTAACACCGGATACCTGAAGGAATTGACCGCACAGTACGGCATAACAGCGGCTGACGCTGCTGCGTCAGGTTGTTACGCCTATGACCTGGCCGCCTGGCGATTACATGGACACCTGAATAACGACACCGGAGACATTTGGACGCGGGCCGCCAATTATCACTCAAGAACGCCCTATTTCAACGCAGTCTACCGAGCTGATTTGATCCTGATAGCTGCTAAATGGGCGGATCGTCTGGATGCCTTGCTTTCCGGCGATGCAACAAAAATTAATGCCGCATTATCGGCGCTGGCGACATCCACACCAAAAACAGCTAAAGCCACGATTCCGGTAAACACCCAACCGATGCCAAGCACGGGATTAAACACATCCTATATACCCCGGCAAATCGCCGTCAAAGCCAACAACGAATAACAGCCTCAATTTTTTAGCGGCTAAAATATGCAATTACCTAAACTGCTTGTAAAGGACGGCACCATTGAGGCATTGAAAGGGTTGGCGCTGGTTTTGATGACGCTCGATCACATCAACAAATACTTGTTTGCCGAAAAACTACCGTTCCTATTTGAAGCCAGTCGATTAGCAATGCCCTTGTTTGTGTTCGTATTGGCTTACAACTTGGCTCGACCCGGCACAAGGGAACGCGGCGGGTTCATTAGAACCATAAAACGCCTGGCTTTGTTCGGCACTCTCGCAACACCGGCATTCATCGGTTTAGGCGGTCTTGTAGTCGGCTGGTGGCCGCTCAACATCATGTTTGCCTTACTGGTGATGACGCTCACGCTTTATCTGATAGAGCGCCACACAATCGGCAGCACCATCGCCGCCGCTTGTGTGTTTATCGTCGGCGGTTCATCCGTTGAATTCTGGTGGCCCGGTATAACCATCGGCACCGCAATCTGGTTATACTGCAAAGCACCCAGCCTAAGTGCAATCATGATTGCCATAGCGGCACTTGCCGCTACACGGGTCATAAATGGTAATTATTGGGCGTTGGCGTCCATTCCCGTAGTCGTCTTGGCCTGCTTCGTTGATGTGCCAATGCCACGGTTTCAATGGGCATTTTATATTTTCTATCCGCTTCATTTGTGGGTGTTATGGGGGATTACCAGGGCAGGAATCATTTAAGGTTCATATTGGGCGGGTTTGAATCACGATATTTAATGGTACGCGTATCTGACTCAAATACGGCACCTAAAATACTTGAAAGCAGCCATGGCAGTAAGCAAATTTAGGGTAGTTGAATGGCTCCCTACGGCCAATACCCGACCGTCGGGGTCGCTATCCAATTTCAATAGTTCAGATAACCGGCGACTTGGCCGAATGTCAGGTATTCGGCGACCAAATTGACATTATGGCTGCGTTACTACGGCCAAAAGTGGTCATTGGCTCCAGCATCATGCTCTAACGACAGTGCACCGCAATCAATTGTAAAGCGTCCGGCTAACTCCTCACCGACTCTGAAATAGCTGAGCAAGCTCTTGTTCTGCTCCGATTCAAGCAGCCGAACAGCAAGTCTCCTCTGTCTTACTAACGACGGCATGCGGCTTACAAAGCTGGCCACAATTTTACAAGTCATGCAACTGCGGGCGCATTTTGTTTCGATTTCAGCATAGCGGATTCGTCTACATCCAGTACGCGGGAAAAGAAGATCGAATTTTCGGACGTGGGGTATTCATAGTACTTGTAAGTCAGGTGATCTGCTATCAGCTTCAACTGAGGCGGAAAAGACAGGTATTCCAGCAATTCTTGAGAGGTAGGCCGTTCGCCTGACCAGAGTCGATAAATGACTTTTACTCGCTTTTTCTCACCATTCTCAAAGTGGAATTCAGAAATGGTGCTTTCGTCGAAGAATTTGCTCAATGCCGAGTAATCGGAAACGTAAACACCCTCCACAGGCTCCCTAGAGTAAGGCATAGAATTCAAAATCATTGGCACCAATGTCAGCTCAGAAAGCTTCCGGCCAAACAGCTCCTCGATCACCTCCGGGCGAGATATCAAGCCTCGTTCTAGGCGTTTGACCTGCTTATTGACTGTTTCGTAGATAAACTCGCTATAGCGTAGAGCCTGCACTGCATGATTGCCTGATAACAAGTTATTTTTGCACTCGATTAGGAACAGCGTGTCATCCAACAGCAGTAAGGCATCGTAATCATACTGAGCGTGGTCGATGCTGAATCTGGTGGCCTTGCACTGGTAATTCCGATTTTGGAAAAACGAGATGACCTTGTCTTCAAACCCCTTTCCCTTTTTCTCAAACTGCGTTTCGAGCGAACTCAACCTCGAAAAGAGTACGTTTGGAAGGTTACAGGTTATGAGGACATCTGCGAGCAGCGAGTATTTGTCATCCTTTGAGCGGATCAATGGTGAATCGTAGAGATCACGGCTGTCCTGACCGAATGTCATATGCTTTATCAGTATTGGAACACGCGAAGCAGGAATCTGATAATCCCTGAAACCTCGTTCCAACTCCGCTTTTTCGAACGTTACCAAACAGGAATCGACCTGTTTGGCTTCTGCCATCAGCTTCAGCGAGCAGTAGCCTCTCACCCACTCGCGCAGAGTCAGGCCGTGATGCCGCTCTTTACTGGAAAAAACGTCAAATGACAAAATTTCCTCCAGTATCATAAGGGCAATCCCTTCTTCGTCTGAAACGAATACCCCACCTTTAAGGTTTAGCGCTGCCGCTCCTTTGGCCATGACGGGTATGGGCTGATTTATATTATTATGCATGTACCGGAAAGTGTTCTGTACCGCCCATGAGTGAAGCCGACGGTTAGCCAGGAAGTCGTAAACCTCATCTTCAGAAGGTTCACGATGAAAAAAGAGAGGATTCGCGAATTTTGAGTAAAAATTTTCTGGAAAAGAAGAGCGAGGAATCTCGGCATTTTCCATGCTGGTGATTTCGCCGCCAAAGAAAAGCGTGCGGTTCGCAATGTCCTCAAGAGAGTTCCAGGTGGTCGCGTAGAGCTGAATGGACCCGGCTTTAAAAACATGCTCATCGGTGACCCCTACTTTCGGCGGGGCAATCATTTTGTCTTCAGAAAGCAATTTGTGCTCATAAGATAGCATTTTCAACGTCAAGCTCAGCGTACCAATGATATTGGAATAGACGGCATCCACATTTACTTCATTGCCTTCTGGAAGATTGATTATTGCCATTTCTGGCATTGCAAACGGCACTTTGTCTTTGGCCTTCTCCTCGCCCTCTGCCACCGTTTGTTGAAATGCATCGCGGAGATACTTGAGTTCTCGCGATGCCCTCTCGACATGGCTCCAGAATTGAATATCTTCAGGGTATTTGGAAATGTCACATTTGGGGAGAGACGAGCGGGTTTCGTCGAAGCACGACTCGATGATCTGAATCTTGTCGTTGAGCTTCAGAGCGAATTCCTGTGCTTGCGCGTGTTGGTTTGTCATAGCGGAATCGTTCAGAAGTGAATCGTAAAACTTTTTTCGCTTTTCGCGATCCCCACGTATCTGAAAAGCACCAGGCTGTGCCAATTTCGCCGCAAAGGCAGCCGCCACCTCTTCGGTACTGAGGTGCTCCAGGGATTCAAGAGCTTTTGATAAGTCAAGCTTTTCAAGAGCATTTTGCAGCTGTTTACGATGCCTGTCGTGATTGGTATTCATGGATTGTCCTTAACGTTTAGTGTAGAGGGGCAGCCTTAGACGGCTGGTTTGGGTCGGTTGGACACAGTGACGAACGGCCGCTTTCAGGTATCGGAATTCAATGACAGCTTTCCGGCAATGAATCTGAAGAGCGGATGGTCGCCAGGCGACCCCTAGCTGCCAGTAACATAACTAATGTGAACGACATCAATTCGTCCATAACCAGCCAGCAACTTTGCGTAATTTCTCATAGAAATCCGATTGGCTAGTTTGCTCGTCAAACCAATACTTTGCACAAAAAGCAGTACTCCTCACTAATTCTAATAAGCGAATCGCTATTTGTTGTCTAAAAATTTTCCAGAGCGTCTAGCCCGAAAATCCGCAAAAACGACACTACGGGTAGTACCACAACGATTTATGGAAATTTCTGCGTTATTGAACCCGGATATTCCCCAGGCTGGGCTGTGTTACGAAAGTCTTGTTAAGTTGTTCTGGAACAGTTAGCATCTCAACGTCCAAAATATTTATTAGCATAGTTTGGATGATCTACAGAAAGCAAAAGCCCATGTCAATCAAAAATTTATTGATAGGAGAAAGTTTCATAGTAAATGTATTCTCAATGTTCAAGTATTCGGTTTTAGGTTATTAAATACCTTATATTTCAAATATTTGAGTTATTCAAATACCGAAGACTAGACTGTTTGAAGTATATACGAAAACAATTACATTACTTGTTAGGCTTTGTGAAATACTTATTGTAAATAATATAACTCTTATAACGAACACCTAACTATTGTCACTCTAAATCACCTAAACTTCGGAGAAAATATAATGGACTCTAAAATTGTAATCTCAGGTTCTCTATCGTCCATCAACACGCTACGGGAGCAGATGATAGGAGAAAAGTTGCACGGTCTTGAGCTAACTCAAATCGCAGAGAAACCCCGCGACCCCCTTAACCCGAAACCGCTCGGAATGGAACCGCTGACCTACTTTGTCGTAGCTTTCGCTGCACACCTGAGTGCCAGCGTAGTCCATCATTGGATTAATGGAATTATCTCGAAAGGAGGACATAACAATGTGTTTACCGTTGAAGAATCGCCAACTGATGAGGAATAGCTAATGTGGCAATTAGGTTGTGTCCCGAAAACTGAACTGCTTCGCACAACCATTGGCGGCTATTATGATTTTGAAACCATGATTGTCACTTACGGAGATGGTATTTTAGGCGATCGGAATTCCCGGGAGTTTATCTCCCTTTGGCAGACGTTCATGCATGAGCGATGTCACTACCTACAACACATTGGGACAACGACCGGAGCTTTTCTAGCCATACTCCAGTTTGACCGATTAAATTCGGCACGCCAATGGCTGAAAACTTTACCATTGTCTGTTAGAAGACGGTTGGCACAAGATCGAAAACGTTCTGGTGGTAGAGCGATCATAGCTATAGATAGAAAAGAAAGTAATAAATCACGCTTCAGGCTGTCTATGCCTCCGCCAGGCGAAATCGAAGCGGATGGCGTAGATGCCTTGCGGCAGATTCTGTTCGATAACTGGTGGTCTTGGCAGGCATTGTTCGACGGGCCGTCTGTCGCGAAAGTCGAACACTACCGCCCGCCAGAGGAGATGTTCGCCTTAGCTCTTCGTGACGCATTCAATGTGTCCCATGGATTGTTTGCAACCCCAGAAAAGATCTTGGATACGGTCAAAGTGCATGCACACGGATTGCTAAATCCGAAAATCGATGGGATACCGTTCGGGACAATTAGTCTACTTGAAGGGGCGGCAGTGGTAAATGAGTTGCTGTTCCTTTTCCGTGCAAAGGCCCCGATCGATCAAATTAAGGAACGATACGCATCGCTTCTAAGTTCGAGTTATTTGGTGGCACTACGAGCGTTTCTGCGACGAGGTGGGGTAGACGACCAGCAGTTACCTCCAGTCCGACAACTCTTCTTTTTCTTAATCCTATGCGATGTCGCTTTAAATCCCCCTCTCCCCCCCGTGGTAACAACCCCACGCATGGCTTATCAGTGGGAGGAATTAAATCCAGCACACCGATTCCTCCACTCCCTAGATTCGCTATTTGTTTTTGAGTTGCATTCCCCAATTAACCCGACCGACTTAGAGTCTCACGACTTCGTGTCCAGGGCTGTCGCTAATGTTTGTAATGCTTGCGAATTTCCGGTTATCACAGAATATGATTTTCCGATTTCGGGTATTCCTGCAGTCTTCAAACCCTCCGATCTGTCCCATGATTTATTCACACAGAGACCGGCTTTCAGCAAAACGGCGGTAGCCAATATTTTCATGAAAATGAATACATACGATTATTTGCAGTGTATGCATAGGATCGCTTGGGCCGAACGGAAAAAGAATTTGCCAGCGATTATTCTGCCGGGTTATATCGCAGGTCGTTACGCTGGATTTGAGCGAACAAAGTCTCCCGCTTTTATTATCCCTTCCGGGTACTGCGAGCCCGGTTTGTTATATCCACCTTTGATATTTGACAAGCGGACTGGAGAGTTAACATCGAATGACCTTTTTGTGGATAAGAATCACGCTACCGCCCTTTATTTATCGCTATTCAAGGATCATCTGCTGAACGAGATGCTTTTTCGAACGGAGATACCTGATCGCAAATACTGGAGTTCGACCGATGCAGACGAAGCATTCGGTTTCACGCGTGGATTGACCGATCTACTTGGTGAATCGCCCTGGTAATATGGCCGATTCATTTGCACCACCTAGCCGCTGAATCACCTTATTGCGGGGCGGTTTCAGCACCAAAGTCCAAGCCATCACCGGCGCGCTGGGCCTGCCTTTGGGGTTCATCCTGACGGGTGGCTAGAAAAGCGACATCGGCCAGACCCAAGCCCTCCTGGAACTCGCCCCGGAAGAGCCCGAAGCCCTGGGCGGCTAAAAGGGCTACGACTGCAACTCGCTGATCGCCGCCATCAAAGCCTGTAGTATGGCAGCGGTCATCCCGCCCAAGGCCAACAGCACCGAACCCCGCGAATGCAACTGGGACGCTTATAAGGAACAACATGCCATCGAGTTATTCTTCGGCAAAATCAAGCACTATCGCCGCATCTTCTCCCGTTTCGATAAGCTTACGCGTAGCTAATGGGATTACGTTGTTTCGTCTCCCTCTTGGTTTGGTTGCGCTAAATTATGTAAATAGAGCCTAGTGAACCTTGTAATCAATTTTGTATTTGGTATTTGTTAAATGTTAATTTAGGAATCTAATATTTCTCTAAATCGGACTTATCTTGATACTTGATTTTGTTTTACGGTTTTTTGCTTAGCCAGTTCGATTTACGTTGAACGACGGCTTTCTGTTTTGCTGCCGCCATTACTTTGAAATCATTGAATGTCTTCGATTGGCCGATTGGTTGAGGTCGACAACGGCTGCTTTGTAGCCCACCAATTCGTGGAATCTGGATTTGCCTGACTGGCCGCTTTGGAGAAACGCGACCGTCAAAAATGGGTCGCATGCTGACGATCAGAAAACAAAAAGTTACTCATTACTAGCTGGCTGCTTTTGAGTCACTTTCAAGTGACTGGTTTGAATCATAATCGCCATTGATGGCGGTTTTCAATGGAATATGCATCAGGTCTTTGGGATTAAGTTACAAATAACTGGGTAACTTTGGATCAAGGAAGAATCACGTTTGTAAACTTTACCCGACTTCTACTAACTCCCGCCAATCCGTCGTATAACCCGGTGAAACCCGCTCCGCTTTCGCTTTCCAGGATTTATCAAAGCCAGTTGCCGCTATTGAAATAGCTTTCGGAAAACGCCGGTTGATTTGATCGACCGCCTGCATTAACGGGCGGTTCTCCCTGAACAATGCGTTATCGGCAAAACCGAACAGCTCGATCTGGCCCGGTGATGAGGCCGGCTGAAGTTGGCTGAGTTGCACGCCGCACTTTTGGTAGCCGTAACCGGCTTTGAATATCGCTTTCAGCATTCGGTTGGCGGTGGCGATGATTGCGCGGGTGTCCTGGGTGGCAGACGCCAGCTTGAGGCTGGCGGTGCGCTGATAGTGCGGTTCCTGGACGTTAAACGGGCTGGTTCTGATGAAAATCGTGATACAGCCGGTGACCGATTGTTGTTTTCTGAGTTTTTCAGCAGCCCGGCTGCAAAACTCGGCCAGGGCTTGGGACAGTTCCCCGTAGTCCGTTATTCGGCGGCTGAAACTGCGGGAACAGATAATCTGCTGCTTGTCCTGCGCTGTTTCTTCCAGCTCGGAACAGGCAACGCCGTTCAACTCCAGCACGGTTCTGGCGACCGTCACATTAAACTGCGCCTGTAAGCGCTGGCTGGGCTGGGTTGCCAAGTCCCAAACACTATGGATGCCGATCCGGTTCAGCTTTTCTGTGGTGCGCGAACCGATGCCCCAGACCTCGCCGACCGGTACGATGCGCATCAGCTTTTCCCGACGCAGCGGGTCCGATAAGTCCAGCACGCCGCCGGTTTGCTGCCACTTTTTGGCCGCGAAATTCGCCAGTTTCGCCAGCGTTTTGGTCGGTCCCATGCCGACACAGACCGGAATGCCGGTAGCACGAAAGACAGCTTTTTTGATTCGTTGACCGTAGCCGACCGGGTCTTGATGGCACACGCCGGTCAAATCCAGAAACGCCTCATCAATCGAATACACTTCCAGGCTGGGAGCGAATTCTTCGAGAATAGACATTACTCTGGCAGAAAAATCGGCATACAGCGCGAAATTGGATGAGAAAAGCTGGATATTGTGCTGCTTGACCAGGTGTTGCACCTGAAACAGCGGCACGCCCATCTTGATGCCTAAATCCTTAACTTCCTGGCTGCGGGCGACAATGCAGCCATCGTTATTGCTGAGCACCGCCACCGGCTTGCCGATCAAATCCGGACGAAATACGCGCTCACAGCTGACATAGAAGTTATTGCAATCAACCAGGGCGAGCAGTGGCGGCATTACAGCGGATGAATGGCGTTGGTCACCACGCCCCAGATCACCATTTCCAGGTCTTCATGCAGGGCGATGTCGGGATAATCCGGGTTTTCCGACTGCAAATGCCATTGCCCGTTATCACGCTCCAGACGCTTTACCGTCAGTTCGCCATTCAACGCGCAAATGACGATCTTCCCCGTTACCGGTTCAATGGAACGATCCACGACCAGAATATCATTCGGATAAATGCCGGCATTGATCATGGATAACCCCTGTGCGCGAACAAAGAAGGTTGCAGCGGGCTTATGCACCAGCAGCTCGTTCAAATCCAGGGTTTTCTCGATGTAATCATCGGCAGGCGACGGAAAACCGGCGGCGACTTTGCCGCTGAATAAGGGCAAAGGCAGCGCACCAGGCGCCGGCGTCGGTAATCGCAGGGTAAAAGAAAGCGTGGACATGGTTCCTCGGTATTGGGGGGCGGAAGACGTAAAGGCGCTATACATTGTTCTCTTTATGTTCTCTTTTTAATTGCATTCTAGTGTGTTTTTGTTAAACTGACAAAAAATTAACACGAATCGGAAAGCAACTACCCATGAACGTATTAACCCGGCGACAGCGGGAAATCTTTAATTTTCTTCGCGACAACAGCGATACTTTTACCCGTCCGCCCAGCCTGGATGAACTGTGCGCGGCGCTGGGCATGGCCTCGCGCGGCTCGTTATACAAGCACATCATGGCCTTGATTGCCGCAGGCCTGGTGGAGCCTTTCACCGGCAATAAACAGGGCGGCGTTCGCCTGACTGCCCAGGCGCAAAGTGATGACGCCGCTGTTGAACCGGGCTTGCCCTGGGTCGGGTTAATTGCCGCCGGCAAGCCGATTGAAGCCTTGGAAACCGTCAGCTACATGAGCGTACCGGATGCGCTGAAAACCGATAAGCCTTGTTACGTGTTGCAGGTGAAAGGCGATTCGATGATCGAGGCCGGGATTTTTGATGGCGATTGGGTGGTCATTGAACAGCGCAGTTATGCCAGCAACGGCGAGATTGTGGTCGCCCTGATCGAACAGTCCGAAGCCACCCTAAAATACATTGAGCAGAGCGCAGAGCAAGTGTTGCTGCTGCCGGCCAATGCCAACATGACCGCGCTGTCCTACCGTCCTGAGCAGGTTGAAATCCAGGGCGTGCTGGTCGGGCAAATGCGCAGTTACCGTTCTCATTAAACACTGACATTTACAACGGGGAGAACCATCATGCAAAAAAGAATTCACATGCGAGACCAGGTTGGCGCTAATAAAGTTGAAGCGATCATGCGCCATAACTACGGCAGATGTTCAACCGAGCAATGGATGCTGAAGTTTGCTGTGCTGGGGGTGTTTTTGTTGTTGGGGGTTTATTGGTAAGGCTAGTCTGAGTTGTTATTAGAATTAAACTGTGCGTAAGGATTGCTTCGTAAATTGATAGTAGAGCTCTGTAACCAGCATTGGGCCTGGATTTCAAACGCGGTTCCATAGTCTACTGGTGGTGCATAGCGATCTTTCAGATTGAACTCTTTAATCGGATTTCCGACAGCGCCTTTCTTGCTTATTCGGACATTACGCTTTATTCTCTTGATTCAATCACTGAGGCTGGGTGGGGTTCTTGATGGATAGCGCGTTTGATTTTTTTAAATCTGATTTTCCTCTAACCGGTCTTTGGCAAAGTGGGCGACGCGGTCGCTTGCACTTGGTCACGTTGCTGCTGTTAGGCTATCTTCACCTCGCTTTTGCCACACCAAGTCCAATATATTTTTGTCACTCATAGTATATAGATATTGAACGCGGCTTTAGCTACCCAACAATGTTCATAGGTGATAAAAATGAAAAATCACATACCTAATATAAAAATCATACGAGCAATATTTCTAGTATTGTCTGCAAATATAATCTATCTGCAAACAGCAGCAGCTAATCCATACACATACCAATTTACGAAAGCCTGGGAATCGTCAGACATAAATATATATGGTACTGCGGCAGTTATCGATGTAACGTTTGATAACTTTGGAAATGACAATGCAAACCAAACATACTATTGGCAAGACATCACCGCTGTGCATTTTAAGACTAATAGCGGAAGTTACGACTACACCATATCACTGACAGACAACACCTTACAAAAGAGCATAGTACAGAATAGTCCGTTTTTAACCACAGATAATTCTGGTAACGCTGGGTTATTTACATTTGATGCAGGACGTAATAATGTCGTGTACGGATACACAGGTGAAGATGACGGCATACCTGAAGCCGAATATGGAGCTCAGATTGGAACTGGCACTTATACAAACCTATATGAGCGAGTCACTTATTATGGTGGTGGAGTTTATAAAGGGGGCTCAACATGGACTGTAGGAGCTATAAATGTTAGTGCGCCCAGTGTCCCACAAAACGTAGTGTTATTGCTACACGGAATGAATTCCAATCCTGTCACCTGGAATCCTGTAGTCCAAAAATATTTTCCAGAGGGCTGTTCAGTCATTACTAATGGATTGATAGAAGCCGACGCTACACCTAACACGCAAAACACATATTGTTATAGCGTCAAGTTTGGGGCATTTGACGCTGACAGTCCTGATAGTTTAGAAAATGCTTGGGCTTATGGCGAAACTAACGGCTATGATTCGGCAGGCGACTATTCAACCTTTGACCAACTGGGTATCGAAGTTGATAAGGCTATTACGGGAATCAGAAAAGAATTACCCAATGCCAAGATTTTATTAATAGGACACAGTCGCGGCGGCTTGGCGGCTCGCGCCTTTTTGCAAAATCCGTTTGATAATAAAACCAGCATAGTTGGACTGCTTACCACGGGCACGCCGCATAACGGTACGCGCTTAGGACGTGTACATCAATACATCAAAACACGCTTATTAAAAAAAGGCGGCACGCGCAAAACAAGCAGTATTTTAAATCCAGATGACGATTGGATTGATGATGATTGGGACGCAATTGATTTTTTGAGTGGAAAAACAGGTTTTTTAGGTTATAAAATTGACGTGCGGCGGCCTGTGGTTGGCTATCTGGCTGATAACAGTTTGATGATTAAAAACTTGAATGACGGCAAAGCCAATCTGCCAACAATTAAATATGGGCAATTGTTTTATGCTAAAATGCCTTTAGGGGATTTAGATGCACATTACGCAATATTTGATGACATAGGCGATCTTCTTGACCAAGTGTCAACAAATGCCGAAGTTTATATTAAAGGTAAGTTAGCTGATGGCACACCGAAACCGTCAGATCATCTTAGTCTTAAGGGAGATGGTATTGTTCCAAAAGCCAGTCAGTCGGGATTAGAGAATGCCACCATTACAGCTACTACTAAATTGGCTGAGGTACGCCATGTAGACGAACCTGGACGATTTGCTGACATTTCAGCAATGACCTGTAAATTAAGCTTTTCTTGGCTTAAAAGTTGTCCGGCAACTACTCAAGTCGCCACTGCAAAACAAGCCCAAGCCCCCTTTAAGCCCGTCAAAATTGTATCACATGACTATGATGCGTTAGTGGCATTAAAGACCGAACAATTATGGCAAGACTGGTTAGCTGTCATCACCGATGATGCCAAAGCCAACCAAAGAGAACAATTTGCCGTAGCATTAGGTATAAAATTGCGTGACAGCGATAATACAGGGTTATATGCCGACATCGAACAACGTGTGTTGAATATCAACTCGTCTAAACTGGAACGGGCGAGGCTTGCGAAGTTATTGGCGGAAGTCGCCACCCCTGCGGCATTGGAAATTTTGACCAATGCCCTGCTAAACCCTGACTGTTCAGCCATACAAACTGCGTTAAGCAATGCCATCCTAACTGTAGCGGATTCCTTACCTGAACAGCCGCGCCGCGCGGATTTATCTACCGTCTTGGAAACCGCCTGGACAATACCCAAACAAAATCAGCACCAACTCAATACCTTGGCGCTAGCATTGGCAAAATTAGGCACACCGCGCGGCGTTGAATTGTTGTTGATGGCTGTTGATAAAACAGGCACATTTATGCCATCGACAAAGAAAAAATCCTTGAGTTATACAGAACAGCAAGCAAAGGCTGCATTCATGGCAATGGATGAAATTATCAATCCAGACAGTGAAAAGATGTTAAGCAGTGCCTTTATGAATCACCGGGCTACCGAAGCGGTATTTATCGCGGCTGGTAATGGTTTGGTGAATTTAGGCAGTGAGGACGCGGCGCAACGTGTTTTGCAACGCCTTAATGAATTACCAGATAATACCCTGTCGGTCGGTCAACACTGGTTGTCCAGCTTATCGGGTAAAATTGACAAAACGGCCTTACGTCGCATGAACAAAGCGGTAGGAATGCCGAGACAGGGCATATTGAGGCAACAAATGGAAGAAATGGTCAAATAAGCCGATACTTGAATTATTGCTATTCTTGGCACGCCTGTGTGATGGGTGTGCCTCTGGATCATTACGTGATTCGACAAGGCAGAGATAATTGAAGCCATGAAATTTCTGGCGAAAAAGAAATGTCGCATTAGCCTATCTGCTATTGCCCATTTTCGGATGAATTCTTACGGTCAACTTTTTCAGCAAGCAAGAGTTTCCTCGAAAGAACCAGCGGCTCTGCAATCGTGCATGACTTGCCTGAAAGATCAAAGCGCATCATCTGATTCTCGTATGGGATAAGAAGAGCGGCTCTTTTGTACGCGCATCCATCTGATACCGATACAACCGGGTCTGAGCCTTCGTGCCAGGCGAGCGCAATATTGCGCTCGTCTGGCTCTCGAAATTTCGTGGCGAGATCATCAGCCAAGTCTGCGCAGGCATTGTGATTCCTGTGGCCGGAGGCCGATCCCTTCGCAATCGCGTTAATCCAAAGTGGATTTGTCGGATTCGTAGCAAGACTTTTTGAGTACTCGACGACTGTTAGTAATAGATCCTGCCAATCGCAGAAGAAAGTTGGGGTTGGACCATAATCAGTATTCAAATTAATCAGAATATGCAGGGATAGCAACTTCGGGGCACCGTTAATGTTTATTAAATACTGTGGAGTTTGGGCGCAACTGGCAAGGATGCCTGTTGCGTTCTGCCATGGATGGCTTTGCGGTGCTATGGATTACACCGAAGTGAGCAATTCGGGAGGGAGAGTTTAAAAGCGTACAGGGATGTATGCTTTTAAGCCGACCGGACGATTTGCGGGTGAGTGCTACGAATGTTCAGGTCTACGTCTGTTTTAATTAACGGTCGCTATAAGTAGTTTTGCACACCTTACGGTCACTACAAATAACGGATTTTTTCACGGTAATCGCCGATGAAAACAGGATCGGCAAAAGTGCGGGACAGATTGGCGTAAAAACACCAAAAAATCAGTGCCTTGCACAATAACTTGCAATCGGCGGATAGATCGGCAATAATCAACTCAGGACGTAAAATAATAGTCTATTGAACATAGACTTACAGATTTATAAGATCGGCATGACGCAAACCTTTGAAAGCCCCGCTCGCATCGAACCCTGTTTGCTGGATACCATTCCGCTTGCGCTCACGGATCGCATCGCCAACCTGACGACGGCGGCGGAACGCTTGGGTCATCGTTTGCATCCTCAGACCGCAGGTAATCTTGCTGACCTCGTGCGGGTGATGAACTGTTACTATTCGAACCTGATTGAAGGACATCATACCAAGCCCCGTGATATTGAACGCGCTTTGGTGAATGATTTGGACGGGGAAGAAGCCCGCCGCAATCTTCAGGTTGAAGCACGGGCACATATCCATGTGCAGCGCATGATCGACCGCCGTTATGCGGAAGGGACGCTGCCGGAACCGGCTGCCGTGGATTTTTTGCATGAACTGCATCGTGCTTTTTACGCTGAAGCACCCGAAGCCATGCTAAAGATTGAGGGCGCGGGTCGTCATTTCCGCATGGAGCCCGGCGCATTTCGGACAGAACTTCACCAGGATGTCGCCGTGGGTCGGCATATCCCACCCGGTAGCCATCAGGTGGAGGCGTTCATGCGACATTTTGAACAACGCTACCGTCTGGAGGCTATGGGGAAGGGTGGGCGCATCATTGCTATGGCTGCCGCCCATCACCGCCTGAATTATATTCACCCTTTTCCAGACGGCAATGGCCGCGTCAGCCGCTTAATGAGCCATGCGATGGGATTGTCCGCCGGTATTGGGGCGTCCGGTCTTTGGTCGGTGTCACGCGGTCTTGCACGCGGCATCCACAGCCGACAGGAATACAAGCAAATGATGGATCATGCCGATATGCCCAGACAGGGTGATCTGGACGGGCGGGGCAATCTTTCCCAGAAAGCACTGATTGACTTCATCGACTGGTTTCTGGAGGTCTGCCTGGATCAGGTCGCTTTTATGGGCGACCTGTTTGAATTCGATCATCTGGCCGGCCGTTTGAAACGCTATGTTGAGCGTCAACAATTGAAAACTCAGGCCTTCCTTATTTTAGAGCGGGTCTTGCTGCAAGGCGAAATGCCGCGCGGCGAAGCAGAGCGGATCACGGGTCTTAAAGAGCGCGGGGCACGCATGGTGCTTGCCAGTTTGATCGAACAGGGGATTCTGGGGTCGGATACTCCCAAAGGAGCGGTTTCACTGCGTTTTCCGAGTGATGCCGTTGACTTGCTGTTTCCTCGCCTGTTCGCTGAAACATAACAACTTTGCATTACCAAGAGGCAAGCTCTACCAGTCTGGAGTGAAGGGAAGGAGCTAAATCCGGCAACACCAATCCACAATGAAACCGTAAGGAGAAGGGGACAACATGATGGATTTCGCTATTCACCTTGAAGCCCGTGATCCGGCACGAAACATTTGGCGGGCTTATAGCATTACCGGCGGACAAGATTTGTTCGGGGATTGGGTCGTCGTCCTTAGTTATGGCCGGATCGGGGCGAAAGGCCGGACAAAAACTGTCCTGTTACCCGATGAAGCGGAAACCCGCCGTTATGTGCGACAATGCCTGAAGAAACGAGAAAATGCGCCAAAAAGGATCGGCGTCGGCTATACCATGATACAAACCAATGGAATGTGGGAAGAATTTATTGAATCCAGGAGCGCATGAAAATACTTAAAAACAGCGGAAACGAGCGGGTCATTGATGAACTGCGCAAGTGCCTTATAGCGCAATCCACACTTGACATAGCCTCGCCTTCTTTTTCGCTTTTCGCCTTCGGAGAAGTGCGAGAACTCCTGCAAAAACTCGATAAGTGCCGCATGGTGTTGCCCAACGCCAAAGCAGACGGTCTGGGTATTGTCGATTCCATAGCTGATCGTTCTTTTCGAAACCGCCTCCAAACCCGCTGGCTGGCAAAACAGTGCGCCGAGTGGATCGAGAAGACCACCGAAATTAAGCGCGTTCCTGGGGTTATTCCGCAAGCAACGCTTATCACTGAAAGTTCGGAAAAAACGCTTAATCGCGTCATTACCGGCAATTGCTCGTTTTCAACGGAAGGATTGGGCATAACCCCCGGCAACCAGTTTGGCCTTATCCAACTTTCCGAAAGTTCAGAGGAATGCGCACTTCTGGGTTCATGGTTTACGACCTTATGGGACAGTTTGCCCGCTGCATCCGAAGCAAAAAACGACTTCCTCACCATGCTCAGGGAGTTGATCGAACATAAAGAACCATCCCTTGTTTACTATTTGATCCTCTACCGTCTTTTCAAAGACATGGGCGAGGAACTGGACGAAGAACGCATCATTAAATCAGCGACCGGCATCCGCAATACAACCGTCTGGAAGAAGCTCTACAAGTTTCAGCGTGATGGCGTGGTGGGTGCTATCGATAAGCTGGAGCGGCATGGCGGCTGCATCATTGCCGATAGCGTAGGTTTGGGTAAAACTTTCGAAGCCTTGGCTATCATCAAATACTATGAACTTCGCAATGACCGTGTTTTGGTTCTCGTGCCGAAACGCTTACGGGACAACTGGACAATTTATAAAGCCAACGACCGGCGCAACAGCCTGGCTTCCGACCGTTTCAACTATGATGTTTTAAATCACACCGACCTATCGCGTGACGGCGGCTTATCCGGCGACATTGACCTTAACCACGTCAATTGGGGCAATTACGACTTGGTGGTTATCGACGAATCCCATAACTTCCGCAACAAAGCCACCCACAAAGACCGCGAGACCCGCTATGATCGGCTGATGCGCCGGATCATCCAGCAAGGCGTCAAAACTCGCGTACTGATGCTCTCCGCCACGCCGGTCAACAATCGTCTTGCCGACTTGAAAAACCAGATTGCTTTTGTAACCGAGGGCGACGACACCGCGCTATTCGATCACGGCATTCCCAGTATCGAAACGACCGTCCGGCAAGCACAGCTTCAGTTCAACCGCTGGCTTGCCCTAGAGGACGCGGATCGCAGACCTGCGCGGCTCATGGACATGCTCGGCTTCGATTACTTCAAGCTGCTCGATATGCTCACCATTGCCCGCTCGCGCAAGCATATTGAGAAATACTACGGCACGGCGGAAACCGGTAAATTTCCAGAGCGATTAAAACCGATCAACATTAAGCCCGATGTGGACTTGTCCGGTGAATTTCGCTCCATTCGGGAAATCAATAATGAAATCCGCCGCCTTACCTTGGCCGCCTATGCGCCGCTACGCTATGTTTTACCCCATAAACAGGCCGCCTATGACGCCAAATACAGCACCCAGATTCGCGGCGGTGAGAGCTTCTTCCGGCAGGCTGACCGCGAGGAAAGCTTGGTTCACCTGCTGCGCGTCAACGTCCTTAAGCGGATGGAAAGTGCGGTATCGTCTTTTTCACTGACCCTTGAGCGTCAACTTGCCGACGTAAAAGCCACGCTCGCCAAGCTGGAAGCCCACGAGAGCAGCATTGAAGAAATCAACATTGAAGATGTGGACGTGGATGATGTCGCGTTTGAAAGCCTTCTGGTCGGGCGTAAAGTGCGGGTATTGTTGCAAGACGTGGATTTGGTGCGTTGGCGGCAAGACCTCACTGAAGACCGCAATCGACTTGCCACCTTGCTTTCGGCGGCTCGACAAGTAAATCCTAACCGTGATGCGAAATTAGCTGCATTGCGGCAAGTTATTGCGCAAAAAGTGACAACCCCGATCAATACGGGCAACCGTAAAGTGATCGTATTTACCGCTTTCGCCGATACCGCCCACTATTTATATGAGCAGCTTGCACCGTGGGCGCATGAAAAGCTCGGATTGAATACCGCCATTCTGACCGGAACCGGACGCAATAAATCCACGCTGCCCAATCTGCGCAACGACCTGGCGAGTATCCTCACTGCATTTTCGCCACGCTCCAAGGAACGCCCAGACGAATTAGCCAATGAAGGCGAACTCGACCTTCTCATTGCAACCGACTGCATTTCCGAGGGGCAAAATCTGCAAGATTGCGATACGCTCGTCAACTATGACATTCACTGGAATCCGGTGCGGATCATTCAACGCTTCGGGCGAATAGACCGTATCGGTTCGATCAACACGCTGATTCAGCTCGTCAACTTCTGGCCGAATATCGAGCTGGAGGAATATATCAACCTGGAACAACGGGTGAGTGGGCGGATGGTCTTGTTGGACATTTCCGCCACCGGCGAGGAAAATGTCATCGAGCAGCAATCCGGCAACCAGATGAACGATCTGGAATATCGCCGCAAGCAACTTTTGAAGCTCCAGGATACCGTCATCGACCTGGAAGACCTGAGCAGTGGTGTTTCGATTGCCGATTTGACGCTTACCGATTTCCGCATTGATCTGGCCGGTTTTCTTAAAGACCATCAGGATCGCTTAGACAGCCTGCCGCTTGGCACTTTTGCAGTCACCACCACAGATGATTTAGGCGAAACCGGCATTCCGTCGGGTGTTGTTTTTTGTCTGCGTGCCGTAGGTGACGCCGCCTTGAATTTGGTGGAGCCTGGTTATCCCCTTGCGCCGCATTACCTGGTTCACATTGGCGATGATGGCACTGTATTGCTGCCTTTCAACCAGGCCAAGCAAGTTCTCGACCGGCTCAAAAAACTCTGCATAGGCCGTGATTTACCGGATGCCCTTGCCTGTGCCCGCTTCGATAAAACCACGCGGGACGGCAAAGACATGAGTACCGTGCAGGATTTGCTCGCCAAAGCCGTCGCCTCTATCGTCGGCAAGAAAGAAGAGCGGGCGGTCGCCAGTCTATTTACTCCAGGCGGCACTCATGCCCAGAAAAGCGAGTTTCAGGGCATTAACGATTTTGAGGTCGTGGCCTTTTTGGTCATCCTGCCGGAATCTGTACCTGCATGATTTTCGCTCCGGTCATCGACGCTTTAGGTTTGCCACCAGACGCCCGCGTGGATCAGCGTGTGCCCAAAAAATTATTGCTGGATCAAGGCGTGCCGACCGCTGCCGACAAACGGCAAATTCAGGATGGCATCGAGGATATGCACTGGATCGCCGCCCTCAAGCCCACCAATATTGGCGTGCCGGACTATCGTGACGACGTGCGGGAATATCTGGAAATCGCTGTTCTTACCGTCACCTTCCGCCCAGCGGCAAAGCCTGCGCGTCTTATAGAGTTGATTCATCGCGCTATTCCATACCCCGTTATGTTATTGTCCGGCCAAAACGAAAAGGTCTGCCTTTCCCTGGCTCATAAGCGTTGGTCACAAGGTGAAGCGGGCAAAGTGGTCATTGACGACCTCTACAGAACCGCAGCGATTGATCCGCACGCCTTGGCTGAACCAGAGACCCACTTTTTATCCAGCCTCGCGCTCTCAACTCTGCCCGCCGCTGACCTGTTTGCCCTGTATCAGGCTTGGATTGACCGTTTGGCCGGGCTGGAAGTCGCAAGCATTACGGGTAGCTTTACCCTCCCGACTTCCGCCGAACACTCAGCTATATTGCGGGACGGGCTGGCAAACCAAGCTCGGCTACAGTATGAATTAACGACCTTACGCAACCAAGCCGCGAAGGAGAAACAGCTCAATCGCCGCGTGGAACTGAACATAACTATTAAAAGGCTGGAAGCAGAACTGGCCGAACTCAAGACAACACTCTAATACCCGAAAGACATAAAGGAAAAAGCTGTGCAGAAATTGACTGACCAAGACCCAGAAACCCAAAGCGCCGACCTGGTTGCCGGAAACATCGCGCAGCTAAAAGCATTGTTCCCCGAAGCCTTCACCGAAGGCAAGGTGGACTTTGAGGTATTGAAACAATTGCTCGGCAGTGCGATCGATGAGCGCGAGGAAAAATACGGTCTTAACTGGCATGGCAAACGCCGCGCTCGGCAAATGGCTCTAACACCGTCAACTGGCACATTGCGCCCCTGTCCAGAAGAAAGCGTGGACTGGGATACTACGCAAAACTTAATGATTGAAGGCGATAATCTGGAAGTGCTTAAGCTCTTGCAAAAAAGCTATGCCGGAAAAGTGAAACTCATTTATATCGATCCACCCTATAACACCGGCAAGGATTTTGTTTACCCAGACGACTTCCGCGACAACATCAAAAACTACCTGGAACTCACCGGCCAAGTCGAAGGTGGCAAAAAAATCAGCAGTAATACCGAAGCAAGCGGGCGCTTTCATACCGACTGGCTGAATATGATGTATCCGAGGTTGAAGCTGGCGAAAGGGTTGTTACGTGCTGATGGTGTGATGTTCATCTCTATTGATGAACGGGAATACTCACATTTGCGGACGATGTGCGTAGAAATTTTTGGAGAGGAAAATTTGATTGGCACTGTCGTCTGGAAGAATGCAACAGACAATAACCCGACCAACGTTGCCACAGAACATGAATATTTGCTGGTAATTGGACGTGGAAAGGATGCTCTGGAAAAAGAGTGGAAATCTTCAGTCTCCGACATAAAAGAGGTGCTAATTAGCATTGGCAAGGAATTGACGAGCCAGTATTCAGATGAACAATTAAAAACGGCATACGATCAATGGTTTCGGAAGCATAAGTCTGAGTTATGGCCACTCGATCGCTATAAATACATTGATGCCGGTGGCGTATATACAGGTAGCCAAAGTGTTCACAACCCAGGCAGGGAAGGTTATCGGTATGATGTCATCCATCCTACAACAAAGCGACCCTGTAAGCAGCCACTGATGGGATATAGATTCCCGAAGGAAACTATGGATGAACTTCTTTCCAATGGAAAGATTCTGTTTGGAGATGATGAATCTAAGCTCATAGAATTAAAAGTCTACGCTTCAGAATATCAAGAGAAATTATCAAGCATTCTTGAACTAGATGGCCGATTAGGCGCTTATGACCTTAAGGAAGACTTTCCTGATGATGGCAAGGTATTTAGCAATCCTAAGCCAGTTAGGCTCTTCACAACTTTCTTCCCATTTCTTTTAAAAAATGACGGGGATTGGGTGGTCGATTTCTTTGCTGGTTCAGGGGCTACTGGCAAAGCTGTAATGGCGCTAAATTGCAAAGATAACGTTCGGCGGCGTTACTGTCTTGTGCAACTGCCTGAGCATCTTAATTCTGAAGATAAGGATCAGAAAATAGCAGCCAAACTGTGCGATAAACTTGGCAAGTCTAGCAATATTGCTGAAATTACAAAGGAACGCCTACGTCGTGTCTCCAATAATCTCAAAGATAAAAACCCAATCTTTGCAGGCGATCTTGGCTTCCGCGTCTTTAAGCTGGACTCTTCAAATATTCACGCTTGGGAGCCTAATAGGGATGATTTGGCCGACACGCTTCTTCAACATGCCGAACATTTGAAAACAGACCGCACTGAACAGGATATTCTGTTCGAACTATTGCTCAAATTGGGCTTAGACCTGACAGTGCCTATTGAACAGAAGAATATCTCCGGCAAGACCGTTCACAGCATTGGCGCAGGCGTTTTACTCACCTGTTTGGCTCCGCAAATCAGCAACAATGAAGTTGAGTCTTTAGCCTTGGGAATAGTGGAATGGCATAAGCAATTATCTCCGGCAGGCGAAACCCAAGTGGTGTTCCGTGACAGTGCTTTTGCCGATGACGTGGGAAAAACCAATCTCACCGCCATTCTCCAGCAAAATGGGCTGGAAAACGTGCGAAGCATTTAAGCCACATTCTCCAATAATCCAAAATTGCCTCGATAAGGATTACCCAAACAATGACCAAGAAACTTTCCAAGCCAAAAGAGAAAATATACTGCAAAACTGAACTTGAAGTTTTGAGCGAGGTAATTGATTACGCAAATAAAATGATTTTTGAGTGCGGAAACAACAATTATCGGCCTCTTCTCCGACACGCCTACGGAAAGACCGTGGTCATTGACACAGAGAATGAGGGACGTTTGGAATTTCGTCTAACATCAACATCTGTACCAGGCCCAAGTAAAGCATCTGGATTAGCAACACCACACTCTTCCATCGGACGACTTTGTTCTTTTGTCCGACCTGGTTTTGAATCCGAAAGTAAACTTTGGGGTGAATATAGGGTTGCAGAGATTCGATTATTTGATCGTTATGCAGGACAACAATTTGAAGACAATATCCGTAATTTTTTGCGCATGGAAGTGCATGGAGATTACGGAGATGCCACGGTTACTGATTTAAGAAGAAATCTACATGGTCAGATCATTACTCCTCCCTCCCTAGAAACAGAAAAACTGCCTCTAACGGAATTAGATCTTGCTAAACAATACATTGAATCTGATCAGCCTTCTGAACTAACTAAAACTGAGCCTTTACCGCCAGAAGTCGAAATTCTCCGTATGATAATTGTTGAGGATGACGAGTTTGATATTGACGGTGCCATTGAAATAGATGATTCGGATGAATTGGACGATACCCGTCAAGATCAGGCTGAGGAATATTTTGGCTTAAACGAAGTTTTTTATGTTAACCGTACATTTGATCAAGAGAAAATTGTTTCTCGATCACCATTTGGCCCGATGTTCGTAGAAGGGGTTGCGGGCTCTGGAAAGACTTCAGCTGCTCTTGGGCGGGCTAAAATGCTATGCGATTTTAATGTTGAACATGCTATAGATGAAGAATCATTTCGCGAAGTTGTTGGAGATCATCTGGATTATTGGGCTGAAAAGTATGCTGGCCAATTTTCCCAAGATAGTAGCGTAGGATTCGTTCGAACAGGTGAATTGATACAGTATCTCAGGGAAACTTGTCGTCGAATCGACCTTTCTCATTTACCGATCCTTGAATACAAGGAATTGCAGAGTAAGTTACGTCAACATCGAAAACTAGAACGGAGTGGTGTCCCTGGATGGCGTTGGACGGGACTTTCAGAGCCTCGAAACTCCCATGTGGAAACCACAATGGATTGGTTTTTCGCCGCAGACCAAGCTATTGCAAACAAAATTGGAAATTCATTAATAGCTAGTTTACCTAGTGCAGAGATAATCGCAGATCGTTTTAAGCCTGAACATCGTTCGATTGCACTTAGAGTGGCGAAGGCGGCGATTGATTACCTTAGTGAAAAATTGAACAGTATTGAGTCTTCTTTGCTACGGCAGCCAAAAGACTCAGGCAGATTTGCTTTAGATGGCTTAGCAGAGCAAATTTATAGGGTCATTCAGGAAACACGGAATCATGTACTAAGTGCCAGCGTGTATTGGTTTGATGATGGCAATCAGGCACTTTTTGCCTCAACAGAAAGTGCCATGGCGACCCAATTGATTAATCAGAAGGTGCCGTTATTTCACCGATCTTCAGCTCGCTTAGTATTCACAAACGAGGAAGGTCTGATCGACAGCTCCCTCTGTTTAATGACGCAAGACGGTCAGTTGCTTGATTGGGATGAAAACGCTCGTTCGCTGTTAGTAGAAGGGAAGGCTTTGGTTCAGGACGAACACGGGACTAATTTTAAAGCTGTTCATTTTAACCATGAGAAACTGTATTTCGGATTATTGTCTGAGGCCACTGAAAAAATATATGTGTCGCGTGAAGGGCGTTTGAAGGCACTCTTGTTAAAACGTGGTCTCGGAAGACAAAAGCTGCATTTACTGCCAAGTGAAACACCTCTTCCTGAGGAAGTGGCTGAAGAGGAGCAGAGCGATGAAGGCCAGATAGATATACAAAATAATTCGATTAATGTAAAAACCAGATCGATTGATAACCAAATCGTTCGGAGCTTGAACAACAAACTTCTCAACCCGCTAGCTTATATCGCGGACACCTATTTGGAATCTTTGTTAAATTACTCCCATTTCTATCCTGACCCTATAGTTGCCAACAACATCCTTAAACAACTCCAAAACAAAAAACTGGCTGAAATTGATATTGATTTACTGCTTTGTCTTTCTCATTTAATTGGGCGAGGATTCCAGGGTAAGTCTGCATTATTCAAAGAGCCACCATTTTATCAGTCGGTATTTATCGATGAGGTACAGGATTTTACCGAACAGCAAATTTACTTGATGGCCGGACAAGCTCGTCCAGAATATCAGGCGGTAACTGTAGTCGGCGATATAGGGCAAAAGTTGCATCATGGTAGCCATATTGATATTCCTGCCTGTTTTCCAGGAAGAACTGTTCCACATGTAAGTCTGCGTGAAAACATACGACAGTTAGAATCACCTGGGTTAGCTCTGTTCAGCGCATGTTTCCGCGCAAAGTTGCATGAGAAATCGCAGGAATTGATAATTTCTGAAGATTTGAAACGTCGTTTGGAGCAAAGGCATGGATCAATTCGAGGGCCGGAATCAATTAACTGTATGACGGTGGCAGAAATGGATCAGAAAATTGTGGAGATACTACAAGAAGTGCCGGGAGGTCAAACAGCCGCAGTTATTCTTCCAAATGCCGATATGGCAGCCGAAATTCATAATCGGCTTCGCCCATCCCTAACCGAAAACCTCATCGATACTGAACTATCTGAAAGGTTAGATTTATCAAGGCGACATCTTCGACATTTTACTTCGGTGCTAAATGCTAAAGGTCTCGAATTTGATATAGTCGTTTTGCCATACATCGAAAACTATGACCTCTATCAGGCTTCCCAGGTTAATCGCCTGTACGTTGGAATCACACGCGCTCGCAAGAGGTTGATATTTCTTAACCTTGAATCATCTCCTCCGACACCGCTTGATGAAGTTTGGCAGTGCTACAACGCAGAAATATGTCAGATAAACTCAGTACTCTAAATAAAATAGGGAAAGTATGAAGCTTCACTTCGAACCCAATCTTGATTACCAGCACGACGCCATTGAGTCCGTGTGCGACTTGTTCCGTGGGCAAGAAACTTGCCGAACCGAATTCACCGTTACCCATAACGCCGTCGGCGGCCAAAGCGATATTTTCTCAACGAACGATCTTGGCATCGGCAACCGCCTGCAATTGTTGGACGACGAACTGCTCACCAATCTCGGTGATATTCAGCTTCGCAACGGCCTAAAACCTTCGCCAAGCTTAGCCTCTGGTGATTTCACCGTGGAAATGGAAACCGGCACGGGGAAAACCTATGTCTATTTGCGCACGGCTTTTGAGCTGAACAGGCGCTATGGCTTTACCAAATTTGTGATCGTTGTGCCTTCCGTGGCTATTAAGGAAGGCACTAATAAAACACTGCAAATTACCCGTGACCACTTCGAGAGTTTGTATCCTGGAGCCAAGGGCTACGAGTTCTTTCAATATGATTCATCCAAACTCGGCCAGGTGCGCAATTTCGCCACCAGCCCGAATATTCAAATCATGGTTGTGACGGTCGGTGCTATCAACAAGAAGGACGTGAATAATCTCTATAAGGACAGCGAGAAAACCGGTGGCGAGAAGCCTATCGACTTGATAAAGGCAACCCTCCCTATTATCATTGTCGATGAACCACAAAGCGTTGATGGCGGCTTGCAAGGACAGGGGAAACAGGCGCTCGATGCCATGAATCCGCTCTGCACGCTGCGTTATTCGGCGACCCATGTGGACAAACACAACATGGTTTTCCGTCTCGATGCCGTGGATGCTTATGAGCGCAAGCTGGTCAAGCAGATTGAAGTGGCCTCCCTTCAGGTCGATGGCGGGCACAACAAGGCTTATGTGAAACTCCGGGGTGTGAGCAACAAACGCGGCACCATTACCGCTCAGCTTGAACTGGATGTTCAACGCGGGGCGCATGTCCGCCGCGAACCAATGACCGTGCAGGACGGCGATGACCTGGAGCAAACCACAGGCAGAGCCATTTACAGCAATTGTTTGGTCGGAGAAATTCGCTGTGAAAAAGGCAATGAATTGGTTGAACTGAAAACGCCAGGCGGCGAACATTGGTTACGGATCGATCAAGCTATCGGTGACGTGGATGCAGACGCCCTTAAGCAGCTGATGATCCGGCGCACGATCAAAGAACATTTAGATAAAGAATTGCGACTGCGCCCCCAGGGAATCAAGGTTTTAAGCTTATTTTTTATCGATGTTGTGGATCATTACCGACGCTATACTGCTGACGGTGTGCGCGAAAAAGGTAAATATGCCGTGATGTTCGAAGAAGAATATCGGCGTTTGGCTGCTCACCCAGATTACCAGAGCCTATTCGAGGAAGTTGACTTGAGTGCGGATGCTTCGGAAGTGCATGACGGTTATTTCTCTATCGACAAAAAGGGCGTCTGGACGGACACCACCGAGAATAATCAGGGCAGCCGTGATAATGCCGAACGCGCTTATAACCTCATTATGAGAGACAAAGAAAAGTTGCTTAGCTTAGATACCAAGCTCAAGTTTATATTTTCGCATTCTGCACTACGAGAAGGTTGGGACAATCCCAATATTTTCCAGATTTGTGCATTACGCGAGATCGGAACCGAGCGTGAGCGGCGGCAAACTATCGGTCGCGGTTTGCGCCTCTGTGTCAACCAGAATGGCGAGCGACTGCGTGGCTTTGAAATCAACACCTTGACCGTCATCGCTACTGAGAGTTACGAGGAATTCGCCGAAAACCTGCAAAAAGAAATCGAGGCGGATACCGGTATCCGCTTCGGTATCGTGGAAAAACACGAGTTTGCTAATATTGCCGTGGCGGACACAACAGGAAAAACCCATCCGTTAGGAGTTGCACAATCTGAAGCACTCTGGAACCATCTAAAAGAAATAGGTTATCTGGATGCAAAAGGTAAGGTTCAAGATGCCTTGCGCAAGGTGCTTAAGGATGGATCGCTAACCTTGCCGGAAGACTTCTCCGCGCAGCTCCCGCAGGTCAAAGAAATCTTGCGCAAGCTCGCCGGAAAACTGGAAATTAAGGATGCCAATGACCGGAAGCAGATTAAAACGCGGCAGGCCATCTTGCATGGCGAGCAATTCAAGGCATTGTGGGATCGGATTAAGCATAAAACCACTTACCGGGTGCAATTTGACAATGAAAAACTGCTGAAAGATTGTGCCCAAGCCATTTGTCATTGTCCACCAATCACCAAAACGCGGGTCAATATTCGCAAAGCCGATCTTGCCATTGGCAGGGGAGGGATTATTGCAGAAGAAACCGCTACGGGTGCATCCATCACGTTGGATGAAAGAGATATTGAGCTACCTGACATTCTGACTGATTTACAGGATAAAACCCAGCTTACCCGTCGCAGTTTGGTCACTATCCTAAATAGCAGCAACCGGTTGAATGATTTTGCCCGAAATCCGCAACAGTTTATCGAATTCGCCAGTGAAACCATCAACCGCACCAAGCGACTCGCCCTGGTGGATGGTATCAAATATCAGCGCATCGGCGATGAACATTATTATGCTCAGGAGCTTTTTGAGCAGGAAGAATTGACCGGCTATCTAAAAAATATGCTGGCCGTCGAAAAATCTGTCCATGAACATGTCGTCTATGACTCCAGTGGAGTCGAGCGCAGTTTCGCCGAACAATTGGAAAAGAACGAATCGGTCAAGGTATATGCCAAATTGCCGGGCTGGTTTAAGGTTCCCACACCGTTAGGAAGCTATAACCCGGACTGGGCAGTTTTGGTAGAGCTTGACGGCGTAGAACGACTCTATTTTGTCGTGGAAACCAAGGGCAGTCTCTTCACTGATGACCTTCGGGATAAGGAAAGCGCCAAGATTAAATGTGGCGAGGCACATTTCGAGGCTTTGGCCGTGGGCGAAAACCCTGCTCGGTTTGTTAAAGCGACTAAACTTGAAGATGTGATGGCGCATAGCTGATAACAAACTATCGTGTTAGGGATTAGATATTGGAGAAGTAATAAATGAGAGAGACTAAAGAACGTGTAACGGAATGGCTGACTAGCCCCGATAGCTCTTTTCTTATTGGGGCTGGGTGTAGCAGGTGTGCAGGGAAGCCACTTATTGGTGAATTAACGAATCGCGTTCTTGACGCAGTCGATGAGACAATCAAAACAGAGTTCGATGGACTAAAGAAAACAGGCATCAGACCACCAACTATTGAGGACTTAATTAATTATCTCGTGCGGTATCAATTCATCTTAAAAACTGTTGAAAATACCAATGACCATCATTTGCAACCAGATTGGATCGAGCAATCTCTGCAATCTATTAAGAAACGAATTGTCGAGCAGATTGAAGATTCATGGGTAGAAAGTCCAGTTCATGCTCGTTTCCTACAACGGATCGGCAGCTCACGTTCAGATTTGGGCAGGGATGTGTTTACGCTAAATTATGATACCGTTATCGAGGCTACTCTTGATCATCTAATGCTGCATTACACTGATGGTTTTAGAGGTTCTCGTAATGGATGGTTCGACCCGACAGTGTTCGACGAGACTCCCTCAAGCCAATTGTCTTTTAGGATTTATAAACTGCATGGTTCTATAAACTGGCGCAGGGAAAATACTGGTCACGTCCGACGGATTGTCGCTAGACTTGATCAAGAAGTTGACGATCCAGTCGTTGTCTATCCGTCCGAGCAGAAATATGTTCAAACACAGTTTGGCATTTATGAAACACTTATTGGGCGTTTTAGAGACCGGTTGAGACAGTCTGGCGTTAATAACCGGCTCGTTACCCTTGGCTACAGCTTTAATGATGAACATATCAATGAGGCTATTATTGATGCTGTTTGTTCCAGCGGCAGCAATCTTACTGTCATTGCACTTGTCGGTCCGGACTCTGATTTGAGCGATCAAAAGCTCAAGCTAGAGGCCTTGGGATCGCGTTGCAACCAGCGGTTCAATGCTTATGTAGGAGACAGTTTTTTCGTGGGAGGTGCGCTAGACGAAGCAGATGCAAAAAATCTTCTCAAAGAGAACCTATGGAAGTTTGAAAACCTTGTCGATTATATCGCCGGAGCAATAGCATGAGTAATGACATTCTTCGCATAGGGCGAGTCATAGAAGTATCAGGGGCAAAAATAATAGGCGAACTTGAGACATCGATTGAAGACCTTTACAGAACGTATAAAAGTCGCCGATACACAGTTGGACAGGTTGGTTCTATTGTTAAAATAGAGTCCGGTGACAAATTAGTATTTGGCATTGTCACTGCTCTTCGTATGGCAGAAGTTGCTATAACCGAGAAGTCAGACGGTAAAAAAATGGCTGAACGAATTGGGGATGCCAAATGGCTAGAAATCGAACTTTTTGGTGAAGGATTTCGTACTGGCATTAGTGAAGAGGATTTTATATTTCAACGCGGTGTAGTGACCTATCCACTACCAAGCCAAGGAATCTTTGTAGCCACCGTTAGTGAACTCAGTCGCATCTACCATAGACCAGACAAACCATCAATTTGTATCGGTTCTCTTTCTCAAGCATCTGCACTCCCTGTTCATCTTCTTACAGACGAATTGCTCGGAAAACATTTTGCGGTCTTGGGAACAACAGGAGCCGGTAAATCTTGCTCTGTGACAGTGTTACTGAAGGCAATCCTCAATATTGCCCCAAATGGTCATATTATTCTCCTCGATCCTCATAATGAATATGGGCGTGCTTTTAGCAATAACGCAGAGATGATCGACCCTACAACCTTGAACTTGCCACATTGGTTATTAAATTTTGAGGAGAGTATTGAGCTTTTCGTTGGAAAAACAGAACATGCCGCGACCAGTCAAACCAATATTCTCAAAGAAGCAATTCTTGCTGCGCGTCGTAAATTTGTAATATTAGGGATCGATAAAGAGAGTATTACTGTTGATACGCCTATCCCTTACAAACTCAGCGAACTTTTAGCTGACGTGAAGAGCAAAAGACCCTCCCAAGCTTCCGGACAACCGCCTTACGATAAAATAATCGGAAAAATAGAAGCCCTCCAAGCTGACAAAAGATTTTCCTTCTTAATCAGGCCTGATAGCGACGTATCTGATGAGCTTGCCGATATTATCGGCAACTATCTTAGAATTCCAGTTGCAAACAAACCATTATCGATTATTGACCTATCAGGCGTTCCATCTGATGTGGTCGATGTTGTTGTCTCTGTGCTTTGTCGGATGATTTTCGATTTTGCAATTTGGAGTCCAAGACCAGTTAAAGTTCCTATCTTGCTTGTGTGCGAGGAAGCCCATAGGTATGCACCACGAAGTGATGAGGCAGCTTTCCAACCAACAAAACAGGCTTTGTCAAGAATTGCGAAGGAAGGGAGAAAATACGGTGTTTCTCTTGGTCTTGTTTCACAAAGACCATCCGAATTGGCTGAAACAATCCTTTCGCAATGTAACACGCTTATAGCATTAAGGATGAGTAATGAGCAAGATCAGCACTTTGTAAGAAGGGCGTTACCGGATGGTGTTCGTAGTCTCGTCGATGTTCTTCCGACACTAAGAGCTCAAGAAGCATTGATTGTAGGGGAAGGAACGACCGTTCCCGTTCGAGTAAAATTTAGTGACTTGCCAGAAGATCAACGACCACACAGTGCCGATGTGCCATTTGCATCTCTATGGAAAGAGGAATCTTCAAATGGGGATTATGTAACAGAGGTTATTCGCCGCTGGCGACAACAAGAAAGACCAACGACAGAGACCTAAAACAAAACCTTCAAATCCCGATTTTCTCCACTTCATCCAGCGTCATTTCATCACGGCGGCGGTCATAGAGCTGTGTGGTGCGGGTGCTGGCGTGGTTCGCCATAACAGCGGCTTTCTCCAGGCTGCCGCCGTTCTTGAGATAGGCGGTAATGCCAGTTGCTCGGAAACTGTGGTTTCCGGCCTTGGTAGCGATGCCAGCCGCCGCCATGCGGCGTTGGATCATCGCATGAGCATTGGCCTGGGCAAGAGGGGAGGCGGTGAGCAGGCCGGTTCCACGCCCAATAGTGCGGAACAAGAATCCTTTGGGATCGTCACGGAGTCCCGTGCCGTCGAGATAGGCCACCAGATAATCTTCAAGATTATGGTGGCAGGGCATTTCGTGGCGCTTGCCGCCTTTTTCGCGCAACCGCACCCAGAGGCGGCGATTCTGCGTATATACATCCTCAACCTTCATGCCCACGGCTGCACCGATACGAGCAAAGGAATAGACCATCAACGCAATTAAGGCACGGTCGCGCAATCCGGCCTGGGTACGGGTGTCGATGCTAGCCAGCAGGCGGCGGGCGTCTTCACCGTCCAAGATCGGCGTTTTGCCGGTCTTCACCACATGGGACGGACCGCGTACCGAGGCGGCGGGATTAACCGGCACGATCTGGCCGGTTACCAGCCAGTCGAACAAATGCCGGATGGCCGCCAGGTGTTGCTTAACGGTCGGCGCCGACAGTTGGCGGGTTTTGCCTTCGATCCACGCGGCGACGTGCAACGGTTCCACGTCGATGATCGACGGTACGCCCGCCGCAACCGCGCACCAGTCGAGGAATTCCGCGACGGCTCGGACATACGCGCGGCGGGTGTGCGGGTTGCGGATGTTGGAGGCGAAGAATTCCAGAAAGCGCGTTTGTGCCTTGTCACCGGCGGCGGCAATCAGGGTGGGACAGGCGGACTGGGATGGCAGAAGGGTGAGTTGGGTCATGGATGTTTTTTAGCGGATTTCCTATATGTGATAAAGGACATTATCACATATAGGAAATCCGAAATGGGACTAGATCGTTCCTGCGATCATACGAGTTTGCATCAACTATAAATTCAACCAGTAAAGGTTGAATTATTCTTTGGTTATGGTATATTTATGCTACCTACCCTAATTTAGAGTAGGTTGGGCTTTTGGAGGATAGAAAATGAAAAAATTAACCCCGTTTGGCAAAGCGGTTCGTAAATACCGCGTTGATCGAGGGGAGACTCAATTGGAGGTTGCTGAAGCATTAGGGGTTTCAATTGCATTTTGGTCGGCAATTGAAACTGGGAAAAAAAACGTACCGGCAGAATTGCTGACAAAAGTGGTTTCACATTTTCAGCTAACCGGTGATGAGGTGAACAAACTTCAAACGCTTTCTTGGGTTTCTCAACACGATGTAAAAATTAACATGCAAAACCTGAGTGATAGGAGTCGTGAATTGGTGGTCGGATTCGCAAGAAAATTTTCTTCTTTAGATGAAGAGAAACAACAAAAACTTCGTGATCTGTTGGATATTGTGGAGGATTAATGTCAGGTATTGTTTATCAAGTGCCGCCTTTGAGTAGGAAGCAAATTAGAGACGTAGCAAAAAATATTCGGAGAATAAATATTGAAATGACCGGGCAGGACGCCCCATTTTTTCCCATTGTACACTTTTTGGATGTGACATTAACAAAGAATTTCGAGGATTTCTCGCTAGAAATTATGGATGAATATGAAATGGGAGATGCGCACGGAATGACTTATCCAGATGAGCACTTAATCCAGGTGCGTAGTGATGTGTACGAACGTGCTTGCCGCGATCAGGGTAGAGATAGAATGACTTTGGCCCATGAGCTGGGTCATTACGTTTTGCATTCGGATATAGGTCTTGCAAGGATGGCTCCAGATGGATCAATCAAACCATTTCGGAGCAGTGAATGGCAGGCAAATGCTTTGGCGGGCGAACTTCTGGTTTCTTGCGAACATATTTCAAACTGCAAAGGCCCTGCCGAAGTAGCTTTAATGTTTGGGGTGACTATGGAAGCAGCAAAAATACAGTGGAACGCTTTTAAGCAGGATGGAATAGTAAGGTGAAACGAGTTGGCGCTCATTTCACCTTTTTTGTAAGACAGGCCGGGAGGTGTCTTACCTTGGCTCGCATTTCATGTAGCAATGGAATATTAGTCCAAATAAGCGGATTAGCCAAGAATAAATCTCCTTTCGGAAGGGGGTGTGTTATGTGGAAAGACCCGTAAAACCAGCCCCTAAAGGGTTTCGTTGGATTTTTACTCGTTATCGACGGGTGAAAAATTCAACTAAGTTACTTGATGCACATGACTACGGTTATGAGTGTTGGGCGTTTTTAGTTAGGTGTTAATAAATCAGCGGGGTTAAACACCCCGCTTTTTTCAGACAATGTTTATTCAAGGCAATTTTTATGGCACAGAATACAAAAGAAACATCATCAGGCGTCGCTTCCCTTGCTGCTGGAATACTTCAAGATACCAAATCATCACAGATACAAAAAAGCTTGGCAGGTTCCGCTTTATCTCAGAACGGTAGCTCTAAACAAACAGGAGCAGCAATGGAAACCAAAGCCGCAAAGGTTTTGAGTAGCGATAAATACGCACCAGAAACCAAGGAATTAGCGGCATCTGTTTTGTCACAATCGAACAAATCTCGCTAACCATGTATTTCTCTTTACCCCCTCCCCTGTAGTTTCAGGATGGGGGCTATCGGTTTATAAACAAGTCGGCAACAACTCCCGATAAATCCGTTATTAAGAGTGAAAACGACCAAGAAACGCGGCGTGAAACTGGTTCAGGGGTCTTCGCTGTCTGAGGATCAGCGCAAACATGCCCGTGAATTACTGGACAGGGGCGAGAGTCCAGCAATTGTCGCCAAGCTGCTCAAGATATGCCGTGCAACTCTGTATAACAGCTTGAAATATTAAAAAATCAATGGGGTCTGAGCATAAAGCTGACAATTGCCAAAAAATATAAACTCCGATGATTCCAGCTTATAACCAATGTAAATTAGATATGACTATTAACAACTCAAGCGAAATAGAAATATTTAGAGAAAATGCAAATAAATTAATATCTCAGAGCCAATTTTTAATAGCGGCTGAAACAGAAAAAAACAAATTAGAATCGATTGGTACTTGCATTCTTATAAAATTGGACAACAGGTATTTTTTAATTACAGCCGCACATGTTATAAATCAACGTCATAACGTCAAATGCAAGGAACTATACCTATTGCTTGACTCAGAGACGGGGAAAGAAAAGATTCTTATTGAGGAAGAGATAGTTTGTGACCCTAATGATAAAGTGGCTGATTATCATGACGTTGCAATTATCGAGCTAAACAAAGAAAACTATAAAATAATTCCTGATGAGCGATTCTTGACATTAGAGCAAATAGAACTTGATGATAGTGATAAAAAAAAAATTTATGCTTTTTCTGGTTATCCTGTTTCTAAAAACAAATCAATAAGAACACAAGGTAAAAATAAATTTTTAGTTGTTTTTACTGAGGCATTTGAAGACGATATTTTTACTTTTTCTCTTTCTTATGATAAATCAAACTTCAATCAAGAACTTATAAAACCACAAGGGATGAGTGGCGGTGGAGCTTGGGTAATATCTAATAAAACAAATCTCGAACCTAAACTTATTGGCATTTCTGTTTGCTATAAATCTAAAAAATATGTTGTAGTATTAAAAATTAGTTATGTTCTTTCTATGATTAAAGGTTTTTTTATCGGAACTATTTTAGATACTATTGACCTTCCATTTAAACACATAGAGGAAGAAGATGGTCGCACTAAACTACTTGTCAATGAAGATTTAGTTTCTAAATATACGGACTCTTCAGAAACATTGTTTATACTTGCGGGTAGCTTTTCCGAAAAGTGAGGTGTTGAGTGGACTCACTAAGAGGATATCCGGCACACAACATGCTAAGCAGCTGTCTCTACCCGTCGAGTGAGCATAAGCGCACAAGCTAGATGGAGCAACGCTAAATAGTTGGCACCTTTAGGGGTCGACGCACGAAACGGACTATAAACCCCGTTAAGGTTTTTTCAATAATTTTTCCCCATCCTCGCGCAGAACACCATCGGGTGCGATATGGCGATAAAGCGTTTGGCGTGTGATCCCCAGTTCCTTGCATAAATCGCTAACCTTGGTTTCACGCTGGCCCATTGATGCCATAGCTGTAACGGCTCGCGTTTGAAATCGGTCGGGCTCGCATTCAACGCTATTTTGGGCTCAAATTAATTGCAACTGAAATTACACCCGGGCTCACATTATCTGCAAATGAGCTTGCATTTATCTGCACTGGCTTGCATTTCATTTTCGTGGGCTCACAATAAATGCAAATGAAATTCCGGCTTCAGACCCAATCAGATAGGCAAACCGGCCGCTAAAAACTGGCTACGTAGTTCAGCCGCACGAGTGGCGTCCAAGCTATTGCTGAATAGCGCCTTGATCTCCGCTGGTTTGGTATCAAACTTTTCACCATCGAACTCAACAACCATTTCGTCGTCGAATAGGCCCCATAGTATGACAACTGACTCACCCGCCATGTCGGGTTCCACCTCGTAAGCAGTGCCGGGAAACGTAATCCGCGCATCAATACCTACTTTGCGCGATTCGCGTTCACGTGTCAAAACGACAGAATTGTTCCCAGGTACACATGTCGCGCAACCCCTCTGTGGGTAAATGGGTCAACCAATCCGTCAAACGGGAATGTTTCTCGGAGCGGTGCGCCTGATCGTTGTAACTCAGCAGGTAACGCATCAGCCACTCATTAGCCTGCTTCTCAGTTTCCGGCTTATGGTGTGATCATGAACCATACCGCCAAGCTACCCATTTTTGGCGAGTATAACTTAGCTGACTACGGTGTTCACGCCAGTGTTGACGGTCAAAAATTGGCGACTAAATACCATACGATCAAATCCAGGCACGGGAAGAAATATTTTGGACTTCTGAAAGGCCTGGTTTTATTCGCGCTCAACGGCAATCATCTCCCCTTGTGTCTGAAAGTCATCGGTGCGAACCAGCACGAAAGCCACTTCTTACTGGATATTGTCGAAAGTAATACATCAGATGTTGAAATTACGGCGGTATCCGGCGATATGCACAGCATCAATCGCGTCAACTTTGCCTTAATGTATCTGTTCGGCTATCGATTTATGCCTCGCTTTACTCAGCTATGTGATAAATCAGATCATAAACTGGTGAGCTTCGATGAGATCGACAACTACGCAAAACACCTTATTAAGCCCAGCAACAAGGTTAATAAATCGCTCATTATTAAGGAATGGGATAAAGTTTTGAGAATTCTAGCCTCTCTGGCCATCAAAAAGACCACGCAAAGCCATATTGTTAGTAAATTGTCATCTTGTAAAAAGATCGATCCGACCTTAAAAGCCTTGATTGCCTTTGATGAAATCATTATGACCGATTATTTGCTGGATTATATCGATAGCAAGGAAATCCGCGAAGTGGTGCAAGGCTCATTGAACCGTGGCGAATCCTATCATCAGTTAAGCTCTACTATTGCAAAAGTCAGCGGCGGTAGGATGCTCAATTGCTCAATGGAAAAACTGAAATTGAACTCGACATTAATGCCGAATCCATCCGGCTCATTGCCAATGCGGTGATTTTTTATAATGCAAGCATAATGTCGGCGCTTTATCAGCACTATCTACAGATTGATCCGGAAAAGGCGAAAGAAATACTACGTTTTTCACCCGTCGCATGGCAACATATCAACTTCATTGGCAAGTATGAATTTTACAACAGGGAACATGTTCTTAATATTCAAGAGGTTATCAAGAAACTTATTGGCGAATTTGAAATCGATATTTCGGCTACAAGCCGCTAATACCAAGGGCTCCATGGGTGTCGTGAAACAAACCGTTCTTTTGGTTTATTAACCCCAATTAAACAAACTTTGCCTGAAAAGGCAAAGTGGTAGGGACACGCGCTTACAGAGTAGCTGCCACCGGCATTATGCGTACTCTTCAAGTAGGTGACAGGCCAACTCGATTGGCGCAGGCCATTGCAGAGTTCGGTCGTATTGAAAAGACCCTGCACACCTTAATGTATATTGATGACGAGGCGATGCGCAGAAGCATTCTGTCCCAGTTAAATCGTGGAGAGGGCCGCCACAGCGTGGCCCGCGCAGTGTTCCATGGAAAACGCGGCGAATTGCGTCAGCATTATCGGGAAGGGCAGGAAGATCAGCTCAACACCTATCAGTTTTATAAGATAATCGAAAACCGCGGCAAGGGTAGCTCATTTTGCAAACATCGCTTCAAGTAGCGCAGCCCTCGAGTGAACCAGGATACCCGGCTGCGCTGGAGTTTTTTGAAGCTCCAGTGCAGGGGATCGGTCTGCGCCTTGGTTTTTTTTCCAGGGGTGTCGGGCGCAGCAGCGCATCCTCCTGCCCCATGCGGACGCACCAATGCATCGCTAATGCCATGATCAATAGCAGGCGTTCCAGACGATCTGGATGCTGCAATTGCGAATCTGCCAATTCAAAGCCGCGGCTTTTAAAATCAGAAAAGGTGGGTTCGATGGCCCAGCGTAAGCCGTAATCCATGACCGCCGCGCGCGTCGGCGCACACTCCATGGCGATGACCCAGGGTTCAGGATGCCCGGTTTCCTGCAAGATGCCGATGTTGGTCATCACCTCGCCGCGCCCAAACAAGCGTACGTTCGGTAAATAGCGCTCGGTGACGTTTCGGGCCAATTCACCCGTGGTGGTTTCATCACCCACGCCGGGATCAACCAACAGGTTGCCTTTCAGGCGTAAGCGATACTGCCAGGCCTGCGCTGTTAACCAATCGAACAACCCCACCGAGGGATAGAACCGGTCTGCCAACAGCATCACCGGCGCATCGTCCGGGAGCCAGCTCAGCACCCGCTCCAACAGGGCTTGCTGGGTGGAAAAACCGATATTGGCCGCGCCGGCTTCCGCCTGCCATAGCACCGGCAGCGAGCGATCACCCACCCGTACTGTGAGCATCAGCACCGCCATGCGATCGCCCAAATCCGTTTGATCCATACTTAACAGGATGACTTGACCGTTCTTGCCTGCTCGTTTTAACGCCGCTTGCGCGAACCGCGCCATCACGGTTTCGCAACGCAGCGCCGGCGAGGTTAGCAAGCGTCTCAACCATTGTTCCCGCATATCCTGACGCTCGATATCCAGCGGCAATAAATTCGATAACTCCACCGTATTCGGTGTTTGCCCTTCAATCATCGCGCCAACCGCCAATGACAGTTTACGCACAACCGGCTTGTTTAGTTCCGGCACCAGTTCATTCAATCCTTGCGCCACTTCTTCGGCTAATCTTCTTACTGTACTCATCGGCTTGGCTTTAAAAAATATCGGGGGTGATATTGTATCCGATTAAAGTGATAGGTGATGAGGGAAGATCAGTTGGGTTCGCTCGGCCTTGTACTTAATATGATAGTCTTGTGGAACACTATATATATGGAGGCTGCATTGAACCAACTCCGTATGGAAGGCTATCCAGTGAGCGACGATGACGTAAGCAGATTATCTCCACTACTGCATGAGCACATTAATATGCTGGGGCGTTATTCCTTTTCGGTGCCTGAATCGGTAGCGAAGGGTGAGTTGAGACCATTACGTGATTCGACAGGCAGAGATAATTGAAACCATGAAATTTAAGAATCAAAAGACTTTTGCCTATAGCGCATCATGTGAGGCGCTAACTCGGTTTTCCGTTCCATTGCGCCTCAAACCCCATATTTGGCAGCAGAGCAAAAACATACAACAAGGCAAATTCAGGCCGTTACGCTCAACCCAAAATCCTTAACGGGGTTTATAGTCCGTTTCGTGCGTCGACCCCAAATTCAAGACTAAAGAGGCGGCAAAGCTGACTATTATTGATTATTTGGCTTTTTATAATGGTAAAGGGGTACGACAACGATTCCTTCATTTTCGGGCCATAAGGTTGCATTGATACAATTTTAGACTCATGCGACCATCACCAGCTTCGTTCTGGATCGTCCACAGAAAAAATATCCGCCTCTATAAAACAATTACGCCTGTCTGCCATGCGCCCTGCTTCGGCCAATAGTTCATCGTAGATAATACGGTCGAGTTCTTTATCAGAGGTATAGGGAATCGAAAGCCTATATCGACAGTTATGCTTGTCCATTTTTTCCATAGCAAACTGGCTAAGAATAAATTGTTCAATTTCATTCCGTACCTTGCCTTTTCCGCGTACAAACTTACTATTGTTTTCAATTTGCAAACATAATTCGACTTTCATCACTTTGGTGATATTTGTGTTCGCGCTATCCTCTGACTGTTGTATTTTCTGCGATGCCTCTGCTAATTTGTCCTCCGACTGCGTATATTTGTAATAGGTGTTGCGTGAGATACTCAGGATATCGCAAATTTCCTTAACGCTCCGTCCTGGATCTTTCTTTAATGCCAGCGCTGCTTTACGTTTTTTTTCATCCACCCCTTTTGGCCTGCCGCCTTTTCTGCCGCGTGCCCGCGCAGATGAAAGCCCGGCGTGGGTTCTTTCGCGGATGATGTCCCGCTCAAACTCGGCCAGCGAAGCGAAAATATGAAAAATAAGCTTACCACCGGAAGTGGTGGTATCGATATTTTCTTGTAAGCTTTTGAATCCGACCTCTCGGGCAATAAGATCACGTACCGTCTCCACCAAGTGCGGAAGAGAGCGTCCCAATCGATCAAGTTTCCAAACAACTAACGTATCACCAGGCCGACAACATTGAAGCGCTTCAGTTAATCCTGGTCGTTGTGCTTTGGCGCCACTGGCCGTATCGGTAAAAATGCGCTCACACTTTGCAGCTAACAGTGCATCTTGTTGAAGATCAAGATTTTGGTCGACAGTTGAAACTCTGGCATAACCAACGAACATAATAGATGCTCCTTTTCGGTAATCAGTTTGTACCATGAAACCCATCACAAATAATAATACGGGTACTTTGATTTAGTATACGGGTTTTGTGGTATAAAGCGAGCCGTCAAATCAGCTTAAATTTTTATTTTTAAGTGTTTAAGCCTCAGTACCATAAAAACGGTCGTTTTTATGGTACCGGTTGTCAG
>SXGT01025433.1_pt1 | contig 39928 bp, 26 predicted proteins | sample 3176221 | NCBI WGS metagenome assembly SXGT01 (sample SAMN11356862, study PRJNA531348) | freshwater metagenome | isolation source: freshwater sample F1-120 | place: China: Fuxian Lake, Yuxi | collected 2017-12-25
ATAGAGTTCCTCCGCCGGGCGCGTCGGGCTGAACAGCAGCTTTTCGGTCAGTGCGTCAAGTTTCCCGGCGGCGTGCAGCGACCGGATCGTCTGCACGATCGTCTTGCCGTCCTGGTGGAGCCGCGTCAAGAACCCGAGGATCTCGCCCTCGGCGGCCGAGTCGAGATTCCCTGTGGGCTCGTCAGCCAGAATCACGAGGGGATCGTTGGCAAGCGAGCGTGCAATGGCCACGCGTTGCTGCTTGCCCCCCGACAGCTGAAACGGACGTTGCTTAACTTGCGTGGCAAGCCCGACGAACGAGGCCAGCGACAGTGCCCGTGCCCGGGCCTCGGAGGCGGAAACGCCCTGGTAGAAGAGCGGCACTTCGATGTTCTCGATCACGTTGAGGTGCGCGATCAAGTTGTAGGACTGGAAGATAATACCCAGCCGCCGAGACCGAATCTCCGAGAGATCGTCGTCGCCCAACTTCGAGACGTCGTCGCCACCCAGCATGTACTGCCCACTCGAGGGCCGCTCGAGGCAGGCGAAAATGCTGAGCAACGTCGACTTGCCGGATCCAGACGACCCCAGGATCGCCACGAACTCGCCCTGCCGGATGGAAATATTAACCCCTCGGATCACGCAGATATTGCCCCCCTCGAGCGGATACTCCTTGGTGAGCTCAACAGTCTCAAGTGCCACCGGGGTAGCCATCATCGTCCGCCTCCCGCCGCCACACTGCCATCCTTGTGCACCAGAGGCTTCACGCTGACGCCCTCCGGCCCACCCTGCTTGCCGGAGCTTTCACCAGCACCGCCGCTGGACCCCGTCGACCCACCGGACCCGCCCCCCAGTTCAGGTCCGACCGATCGCGAATTCACGGCATGGATCTCCCTGGCGAGAGTCTCCATTTCCTTCTCGCTTCCCCGACTCCTGATACCCTTGGGAGCCGGCGCAGTAAGCTGGATCACCTCCCCCTCCTCGAGACCGGCAAGGATTTCCATGAAGGATTCATTGAACTTTCCGCACCGAACGTTCCTGGGCAAGAACTCGCTTCCGCTGAGTACATAGCAAACCTGCGCCTGGTCGATCCTGCTGACGCTCTGAACAGGAACGAAAACAATTTCTTTCAGGACTGCTATCAAGATTTCCACCTTGGCCGAGATGCCAGGGCGCAGGAGTCGCACGTCCGGGGAATCCTCGAGCGTGATCTCGGTGGCATAGGACTTCAGGTCAGACTTGACCCAACGGTTGACTGAATCCGGCAGCATTCCGACTTTCGTCACATTGCCCTTCAAGCTCAGGCCGGGCAGGGAGTCGACGCTCACAAGAGCCGGCAATCCTTCCTTCACTTGATCGACCCACGACTCCGGGACTTCCACATCAACGGCCATGACTGTCAAGTCGGGTAGATACATCAGGAGCTGCTTCTCGTGCACCTCGGCACCCTGCAAGATCCTGCGATCCCTCCGCCAGGGCTCCGCGTTGGCGTAAACGACGAGACCATCCTGTGGAGCATAGATGATGGCCTTCTCGAGCTGATCGGAAATCTTCGCTAGCCTCGTTTTCGAAAGTACAACGGTGGACTCCTTGCCCCGTTTGGCGGCCTCATACTGTGCCAGTGTCGCCTTCGACTTTCGTTCCGCCCGCTTGAGGGAACTTTGGGCCTCGACATGGGCGGACTTGTACTTGGCGAGGTCCTTTCGGTGGGTGTACTCCTTGAGAAGCTTCCTCGCGCCGATCGCCTGGCTCAGCTGGATCTCCGCCTTCTCCCAGGAAAGCTTGTCGGCGGTGAGCTCGGTCCCGGAAATGTACCCCTTGTCTGCAAGTTTTTTCGTCCACTCGTACGTGTTCTGGGCTCGCTTCAGCTCCTGCTCGCTGATCATGACGTTCGCATCGGCCTTCATGAGCGAGAGCACGTACTCGCCGCCCTCCTCGCTTTCGTATCGCATGAGATCGAGCTCCGAGAGCTGGCGGTCGAGCTCGGCCTTCTGAATGTCACTCTCGCACAGGCTCTTCTGGATCTCGAGCATCTCCTCGGCCTGCAAGTACTCCGCGGTAGCCCTGTCCACAGCAATCTGCTGCTGGTTCAGCTCCTGCGTCAGCTCGGAGTCATCAAACTCGACCAGAACATCCCCTTTTTTCACACTGGCGCCCTCGGCGACCAGGCTCACGATGGTGTGCTGTCCCTCGAGTCTGCAGAAAATCGGTACCGATCTGGCCGCCCTCACGTCGCCGGGCTCGATGAGCGAGATCCGGAGATCTCCTCTCGTCACTCGGTACGTGAGCTCCCCTGCGACAACATCAGAGTCGTCAGCATCGCCCCCCCTGAAGAATGTGTAGCTGAACAGCCCCACCAGGGCGAGAGTCAGGATACTGAAGACAAACCTCCATGTGGGACGCCAGCCACGAGGGACTTCTCTGCTCGCGCGTTTATCCTTCAAGATCAAATCTCCTTGCGAAGGGGCAGCAGGATCACTTCGCCCCCGTCCGTCACTCTCAAAGACTCGGTATCACGGAGGACCTCGAGGCGGGCAACGGCGTAGTTAATCAGTGCGGAGGTCAACGCGTTCCGAGCGGTGTTCAGGGAGGCTTGCGCCTCCAGCACGTCGCGCGTCTCCGCACGTCCAGCCTGAAAAAATAGCGAGGTGCTTTCCACACGTTCTGCGGCAAGTGCCAGGCTGATCTTCTGGATGCGAAAACTCACAATCTCGCGCTCGAGTCGGCGGTAAGCATCCCGAACGGTCAGACGAACACTGTCTTCAAAGAGGGAGAGGCTGCGCTTGCGGCTCTCGAGGTCGATGAGCGCCGCCACGTAGGCGTTTCGCTCGGCCTTGCGGTCCAGCGGAAGATTCAGGTCAAACCCGAAACCATACGCGCCGTTTGCAGAATTGAGCTTGAGAGGCGTCTGCGAACGGCCCCCGCTCGACGCAAGGGCCGCGTTCGCGTTCAGGTCGAGCTGCGCTCGCAGGCCATCCTCTCCCACACGAATTCGTCGAATCGAATCCTCGAGCAGATCCCGTTCGGTCTTCAAATCGAGGCGGGAAAGCAGGGCAGCCTGAATTGCCTCCTCGACAGGCCTGTCCAGCGGCTCCACGGACTCCCGGATGAGGTTCAGCAGCTCATCCTGAAGCAGCGTGACCTCCTGGTCGGCCGTGATCCCGAGGGTGACCTTGAAGCGGTCCAGCGCGGACTCGTAAATCTGCGCGGCGCTGCTCCATTCATCCTGTGCTCTCAGTTCGTCTTGCCTCGCCTGGCCTACCTCGAAAGGGGGCCGCTTTTGCGCATTGGCGAGGGCCTCAACCCTGTCGCGGTTCGTGACGAGACTCTGCCAGTTGAGGTAGGAGTTTGAGACCCGGTCGCGATTTTCCAGAACCCGGTAAAACTCGGTGATGACAATGACGGCAAACGTCTTTCGAAATCGCTCAAAGGCTCGAACCTGGTACGTCACGCCACGCTCCGCCTGCGTGAGCGGCTCACGGACAACCTCCGTTCCAAAGCCACGAAGAAGCGGTTGGGTCAACGAGCCCCCGACGATGGTCTGCGCGACCTCGCGACGGTCCCCTGTGAAGAACTGAAAGAAGCTCTGGACAACTGTCACCGACAGGCGGGCTCCGTTGACGAAGAGGAGATTCCAACCAGTACTCGGCGCCACCGATCCCGCTTCACCGTTCGAGTCGCGACTCCAGTCACCCGTGATGATTCCAAGAAACCGCGGCGCAAACTGGTGCTGCGCGAGGGTGAGGGAAAGCGCCGAGAGGTAGAGGGCCTCCTTCTGCGCCTGGTAATCTCGATTGTTGTGGAACGCGAGCCGCAGCGCGCCTCGGAGGTCAAGAATGTGTGTCGCAATCAACGGCACCGGCGACGGGCTCGCTCCAGTCGCGGATTGTGCGCCATCGGGGACAGGAGTGTTGGATGCCCCTGCCACCCCGGGAGCGTTCTGTGCGGAATTTTGAACGTTCAAGGACAATATTACCGGCTTCGGCTCCGGGGTCCGCCTCAAGTCCTCCGTCTCGCCAGCCTTGCCCTCCGACTCGAGTCTGGAGGGCACCTGGGTCAGTACAAAGCGGTTCTCCTCGCCCAGCACGCTCTTTCGCTCGTGCCGCAGAATCTCCGCGACCTCCTCATCGGCCGAACTCCTGTACCACGCGGCGCTGCAGCCGGAGAGGGCGACAGTGGAAATGAGGAAGAAAGTTGCGTGCCGCATGACTTCGTTGGATCCCGGGCCCACCAAGGGGCCTTGTGAAATTATTCTGTGCGCCCCACTCTGCCCGAATCGACATGCCACAGGTATCCATGACATCTCAGCAAGACGAGAAAGAAGTGTATACTCCGCGCCGGCCCAGGCAAGGCTCCGAGAAGACTTCCAGGTCAATTTTACAAATGATCCACAACCCTCACTCAAATTCAGCTCGAACTTCCAAGGTCTTGTGGCCACGGGTGATTTTTTTCCCGATCCTTTCTCTGGGCTGTCAGGCAGTAAACGAAACGAGGCTCCAGGAAGATTCCGACAAACCGCTCGAGCGCTTCGAGCCCGCTCCCCCCGAGGTTCTCACCGCCATGCTCGATGCGGCACAAGTGACCTCCGCAGACACCGTGTACGACCTTGGCAGCGGCGATGGGCGCATCGTTATTCAGGCCGCACGCCAGTACGGGGCGCACGGCGTCGGGATCGACATCGATGACCAACGGGTGCTCCTCGCTCACGAGCGGGCGCGCGAGGCCGGCGTTGAGACCCGGGCGACATTCAGGCAAGCAGATGCCCTGTGCGAGGACATCTCGGCGGCCACGGTTGTCACCCTCTTCCTGAGTTTGAGGGGCAACCCCAGGCTCGAAGAGAGGCTGAGGACGCACCTCCGACCCGGAACCAGGGTCGTCTCACTGCTGCCTGTTTTCACCGGACGGAAACCGGAGAGAACAGTCCGGGTCAGAGCGGCCGGAAAGGAGCACACGGTCCATGTGTGGACCGTCCAGGGGGCCGAGACGTCGCCCAACCTGGGCCCCTTCGTGCCGACACCGATGCCCATCGTTCGCCTCATGCTCGAGATGGCTCAAGTGGGTCCCAAGGACCTGGTCTATGACCTCGGCTGTGGCGACGGAAGAATCGTCATCGAGGCGGCCAGGACCCACGGAGCTCGCGGTGTCGGAATCGAGTACGACGCACGCCTCTGCAAGGAGGCGAGGGAAAGGGCCGAGCGTGAGGGCGTGGCGGACCTCGTGGAGATCCGTCACGAGGATGTGACCCTCTCGAATTTTTCCGACGCCACCGTCGTCGCCCTCTATCTCTTGCCAAAGTCGAACGAGCTCCTGCGCCCCAGGATTCAAGCCTTGCGGCCCGGCACTCGAATCGTCGCCCATGACTTCGAGATCGGCGACTGGAAGCCGCGCGAGACTCGAGAGGTCTGGCTCCGTGACAACACGGAGAGGCGAATCGTCCGCCTCTGGCACGTGGGAGAGTAAGTGCCTATTTCAGTCGCAACTTCACGGGCGAGGAGATTTCCTGGATTCGAGCGCTCATCGCTCGAGAGGCACAGGCAAGCCGCCTCCGACTTTCAGAGCTTGTCTCGGGAGGTCTGGCGTGGCTACGCCCTGATGGTCGTTTGAAGAAAATGTCCTGCCGTGTGACCATGCTCCGCATGCAGCGCGATGGCCTCATCTCTCTGCCGCCGCCACGAAATCGCCACGCTAACGGGCGGACGCGCCCTGGTATCCGCCCAGGGGTGGCGAGGGTCCACCGTCATCCCCAGGCCAAGCAAGACCCGGGCGGTCGGGAGGGACCATCTCAAGTGAAAGCCTGACCACCGGCCAACCTCTTGATCTGCCACCCGCCCCGTAGGACAATCCCCCCCTCAATATTTCTCTGCGCACTCACCGTGCGCGTCATCAGTCATCGACCCTGTACTGGTCAAAAAGCTTCTTGCGATCCCAGGCCTGAGGTGGGTAGATCTTTTTTTCGCCTCGAACGCCGCGATCACGAACGAATCGAGCGCACCGATGGAGACGGTGGTCCTTGGTAACACCTATCGAGACGAATCCAGAACTCACCCGACTCCACTTGCAGTCTGCCTCCAGACAGCCTGTCGGATGGTGGAGCCCCACCGACGAGGGTCCCACCCAGGACCCGGCGCGGATCGCTTCCGCCCTGATGGACTTACGGAAGAATCTGATCCTCGTGGGAAACCCGCTGAATCCAATGCTGGCCTGCGGAGGTTGGGCCGTCCTTGGCCGCGATGCCGGGAGGGAGGACGCCCTGCCCATCGTCGCCTTTTCACCATCGCTTCGCCCGGAAGACCTGGGGGATCCGACCTTCTTGAAGGATCACGGAGTCCAGTATCCCTACGTCACGGGCGCGATGGCCAACGGTATCGCCTCCGTGGAGGTCGTCGAAGCAGCCTCGCGGGGTGGAATGCTTGGGTTTTTCGGCTCCGCCGGGCTTCCCCTCGAAACCGTGGCCCGGGCCATCGATCGTTTGCAGACGAGCCTGGGCTCTTCACCCCACGGCTTGAATTTGATCCACAGCCCCAACGAACCCGGGCTGGAAGCGCAACTCGTGGATCTCTACCTCCAACGCGGAGTTCGCAGGATCGAAGCCTCGGCCTTCATGGAGCTGACTCCCGCGATCGTGCGCTACCGTGTTTCCGGGCTCGAGGCCACGCCCGCTGGCGTTGTGGCTCCTCGCAACAGGGTCGTCGCCAAGATCTCACGTGCGGAGGTGGCCACAAGATTCCTGTCGCCTCCGCCAGAACGGATCCTTGCCGAGCTCCTGGCAAGGGGTCAAATCTCACGCCAGGAGGCTTCGTTTGCAGGGCGGATCGCGATGGCCGACGATGTGACGGTCGAGGCCGATTCGGGTGGTCACACCGACAACCGGCCGCTGGTCGCTCTCCTGCCCTCGATCATCGCGCTCCGGGACCGTCTCCAGGCGCAGCACCGCTTTGCGACGCCTGCACGTATCGGCGCCGCAGGTGGAATCTCGACGCCGGCTTCGGCCGCGGCCGCCTTCGCCATGGGCGCAGCCTACGTCGTGACAGGATCCGTGAATCAGGCGTGCGTCGAGTCGGGATCGTCCGATGCGGTGAGGATTCTGCTTGCCGAGGCCGGCATGGCGGACATCGCGATGGCTCCCGCCGCCGACATGTTCGAGATGGGCATCAAGGTGCAAGTCCTGAAACGAGGAACAATGTTCCCCATGCGAGCAGCAAAGCTCTTCGACATCTATCGCTCCTCATCAAGCCTCGAGACGATCTCTCCACCGGAGCGAGCAAGCCTCGAGCGGGACCTCTTCCGCAGATCTCTCGAAGATGTGTGGCGTGAAACTCACGACTTTTTCCTCGCTCGAGACCCGGCGCAGATCGAGCGGGCGCAGCGGGATCCAAAGCACAAGATGGCGCTCGTCTTCCGCTGGTACCTTGGGCTCTCATCCCGTTGGGCCAACTCGGGCGATCCCACTCGCAGGCTCGACTATCAGGTCTGGTGCGGCCCCGCGATGGGTGCATTCAACGAATGGACTCGAGGCTCGTTCCTCGAACAGCCCGCGAACCGCCGCGTGGCCATCGTCGCACGCAATATCCTTCACGGTGCGGCCTACAGTCTCCGTCTGAGCCTGCTGCGATCGCAGGGTATACACCTTCAGGGTGTTTCAGCTCGGGCGGCTCCACTCGAATCTCAGGAACTGGACAGGTACTTGAATTGAAGCTAAACGGTAAAAACTCGACCTCTTCCGGCGTGAGCGTGCGTGAGCAAGCATGCCCCATCGCAGTCATCGGAATCGGGTGCATGTTTCCTCGGGCGGAGAACGCCGGAGCGTACTGGGCCAACATCAAGGGCCGAATCGACGCCATCATCGAGGTCCCCCCGACGCACTGGAGGCGTGAGGAGTACTTCGACGCCGACCCGAAGGCCCCCGACCGAGTCTACTCTTGCCGCGGTGGATTCCTCTCCCCCGTGGAGTTCAACCCGATCGAGCTCGGTATCAGCCCGCACACGCTGGAAGCCACCGATTCCACCCAGCTTCTGGGACTACTGGTCGCAAGGGAAGCGCTCCGGGATGCCGGGTACCTGGGCGGCCGGGTATTCGACAAGAGTCGGGTGAGCGTGATTCTCGGCGTGACGGGCACACTCGAGCTCGTGATCCCGCTCGGGGCCAGGCTCGGCCATCCCATCTGGAAGCGGGCCCTGAAGGAAGCCGGCGTTCCCGACGAGGTTGCCGCGGACGTCGTCGAGCGGATCTCGAGCTCCTACGTGCCGTGGCAGGAGAACTCCTTCCCAGGCCTGCTTGGAAATGTTGCGGCGGGCCGCATCGCGAGCCGGCTGGACCTGGGGGGGACGAACTGCGTGGTCGATGCCGCCTGCGCCAGCTCCTTGAGCGCAGTCCACCTCGCCGCGCTCGAGCTCTCCGCGGGTCGCTGCGACATGGCGGTGTCGGGAGGACTGGACACCTTCAACGACATCTTCATGTACATGTGTTTCACCAAGACTCCGGCCCTGAGCCCGTCGGGTCACGCGCGGCCCTTCGATGCCGCAAGCGACGGGACAACGCTCGGCGAAGGGCTCGGCGTGGTCGTGCTCAAGCGCCTTGAGGATGCTCGCCGCGACGGCGACAGGGTTTACGCAGTCATCCGGGGCATCGGCACCTCCAGCGACGGCAAGGGCAGCGCGATTTATGCTCCCAGCGCCTCCGGGCAAGCCAAGGCGCTGAGGGCGGCTTACGAGGTTTCGGGTGTAAGCCCGGCCACGATCGAGCTCCTCGAGGCGCATGGCACGGGGACCCGAGTCGGCGATATCACCGAAGCCACTGCGCTCACGGAAGTCTATACCGCGGCGCGGCCGCACGGCGCCTGGTGCGCAATCGGCTCGGTCAAGTCCCAGATTGGGCACACGAAGGCCGCAGCCGGGGCCGCGGGACTCATCAAGGCCGTCCTTGCGCTTCACGCGAAAGTTCTACCCCCAACGGCGAAGGTGACACAGCCGGTCGAGCCTCTCCTGCCAGGGAAGAGCCCCTTCTACGTCAACATGGAGTGCCGCCCCTGGCTTGCCCGATCAAGCCACCCGCGGCGTGCCGCCGTGAGCGCGTTTGGTTTTGGGGGCAGCAACTTCCACTGCGTCATCGAGGAGGCAATCCCCGAAAAGTCCGCTCCCGACTGGGACGGCGACGTCCAGATCATCCCCTTCAGCGCCTCGAGCGCGGCAGAGCTGGCGACCCACGTGGCCTCGTGGCCCCTCCGAAGGGCGGCAGAGTCGGCTCACGCCCTCCGCCTCGCGGCGGCTGCCTCCCGCAGGACGTTGGATGGGACCCTGCGGTACCGCCTTGTCGTGGCCGCACGGCACGGAGCGTCGGACCTCGGGAAAATGTGGGAATCGCTCGGCGCGCTCCTCCGTTCCCGGGGTAGCGAGCAGGCGTGGATGACACCCGACGGAGCGTTTTACTGCTCAGCACCCGCGTCCGCGAGGGGGAAGCTGGCGCTGATTTTCCCGGGTCAAGGCTCGCAGCACGTTGGCATGTTGCGGGATCTTGTCTGCCTCTTTCCAGAAGCGCTGAATGCCATCGCGGAAGGGGACGCCGCCTACTCTGGCGGCACGGAGCTTGAGCACGGGGAGCGCCTGAGCGATCGGATCTACCCGCCTCACGCCTTTACCACCGAGGAGAGGACGGCGCAGGAAGCAGCCCTCCGCGAAACAGCATGCGCGCAGCCGGCAATCGGCGCAGCCAGCCTCGCTGCGCTTCGTGTGCTCGCACGCTTTGGCGTGAAGCCCGAGATGACCGCGGGACACAGCTTTGGCGAGTTGACCGCGCTCGCTGCCGCCGGCTGGATCGACCCGCATGCCTTGCTCCGTCTCGCCAGCCTCAGAGGCCGCATCATGACTGCCGATACAGGGGACCGAGGAGCCATGGCTGCCGTGGCGCTGCCCCTGAAGGAGCTCGAGAGCCTTCTTGCGACCGAAGCGCCTGGACTTGTCCTTGCAAACCGAAACACTCCGGTGCAGGGAGTCGTCTCCGGACCGACAGCGCAGGTCGAGAGCCTCCTGGCGAAGCTTGAGACTCGCGGAGTTCGAGCGAAGCGCCTGCCTGTCTCCGGTGCCTTTCATTCGAGCTTGGTGGCCGCAGCTACGAGGCCCCTTGCCGATGCGCTCCGCAGCGTGGTCTTCACCCCCACGACCATTCCCGTCTTTTCGAACACACTCGCCCGGGCCTACCCGGAAGACCCCGAGGCGGCGCGCTCTGTGGTCTCGAGCCATCTTTCGAGCCCGGTCGATTTCGACGGCGAGGTCCGCGCCATGCACCGCCTGGGCGCAAGGGTCTTCCTCGAGGCCGGACCGTCGAACAAGCTGACTGGCCTCGTGGGTGCGATCCTCGCAAAGGACGAACACACCGCACTTTGCCTCGATGCCTCTTGCGGCAAGGGGTCGGGCACACTGGAGCTGGCCCGCACGCTCTGTCAGCTCTGGGCGCTTGGATTTCCCGTCGACCTTGCGAAGTGGGACGAAGCCTTTGATCCCAACCAGGCCCCCCCGGCTGCGAAGCCCGGCGCGAGTGTCACCCTCACGGGTGCGAACTACGTCAAACCGCGCGAGCGCAAGCCGCCCGTCACTTGTCCCTCTGTCACGGTTCCAGTGTCTGTTCCTGCAACTGTTCCTGTTTCCGACTCTGCGGCTCCTCCCGCTCTGGTGCCGGTACCCACGCAAGAGTCCCTCGACTCGACGCTCGCCGCCCTTCTCCAGATGCAGGAGAAGACCGCTGAGCTTCACCGCCAATTCCTCGAAGGTCAGGAGACGGCGAACCGAACCCTTCAAAGGATCCTGGAGTCGCAGGCGGGAGCCCCCGGTTTCCGGCCCATCGAAGTTGCGACGCACACGGGCGAACCGGCGGCGGCGAGAATGGATCCGGCCCCGAGGCCCGAGCCTCAGCCGACGGTCTCGCAAGGACCAGAGATTCCGGTTCCGATTTCTGGCTCCCCAGAGACTCCCGCCCCGCGTTCTGCACCCCCGGCTCCTCCCGCACCGGCGCTGAAGGCTCCGTCCGGCTCCGAGATCATCGCTCCGGTGCTCCTCGCGGTCGTGGCGGAGAAGACGGGATATCCCGCAGAGATGCTGAACCTTGACATGAGCCTTGAAGCCGACCTGGGCATCGACTCCATCAAGCGCGTTGAGATCTTCAGCGCTCTGAGGGAACGGCTCCCCAACGCACCGGAAGTGACGCCAGCCGAGCTGCCGTCTCTCGTCACGCTCAGGAGCATCACCGAGTTCCTCGCAGGCTCCGCTGGCCTCGAGGCAGCGCCCCTGGTTACAGCCACAATGCCCTCCATGGAGGCTGCGACTCACTCCGCAGCAGCCAGCGCGCCGGAGGCGGAGTCCGCGCTGATCAGCACGGTGGCCGAGAAGACGGGGTATCCAGCCGAGATGCTCAACCTGGACATGAGCCTGGAAGTGGACCTGGGCATCGACTCCATCAAGCGAGTCGAGATCTTCAGTGCGCTTCGCGAGCGGCTGCCCGACGCGCCCGAGATCACACCCGACAAGTTGCCCCTTCTGGGGACCCTGCGGGCTGTTGCGCAGTTCCTGTCCCACGCCGCCCCGGCGACGTCTTCTGCACTCGAGAAGACTCCGACCTTCACCGTTGCCCCGTCAACCCCCGAGCTCGCCAAAGCTGCTCCTGAATCCCCCCCGGCGCCCCGGCTGGATCGCTTCGTCATCGAGGCAAAACCGATCGATCGCAAGGGAGGCGCGAAGCTCCCGCTCAAGCCCGGCGGCGAGGTCTGGATCGCAAGCCGTGACCCCGTCGCGCTGCAAATCGCCGCGCTCCTTCGCGCTCGAGGCTTCGCTGCCATCGCGCAGAGCCCCCTGGAGCTGCTCGCTCGTCCACAATCCATGTCGTTACACTGGCTCATCCTCTTCGCTCCCCCACCGGAAGCACAGATCGAAGCTGCCGCTTTCGAGCTGCTCCAGCTGCTCCAGCGCTCCAGCGCCGCACTGCGAACGGGTTCTCACTCCGCACACCCGATGGTCACCGGCATCATCCGACTCGACGGCCGCTTTAACCTCGAGTCCCCCGCTTCCGCGGAGTCCAGCGTGGCCGCCGGCGCTCTGGCCGGCATCGTCAAGACCGTGGCAAGGGAATGGCCGGAGGTTCACGCGAGGGTGATCGACCTTGCCGGAGAGCTCACCGATTCGCTTGAGGCTGCCGAGGCTCTGCTCGAGGAGCTGGAGCTGGACGGACCGCTCGAGCTGGGCCTTTCCCGGGGAGGGGCCACGACGATCGAGACCGTTCGGAGCGCCCTTCCTGAAGAATCATCCCATCGCCAACTCTGCGGACCGGGCGACACCATCGTCGTGACCGGGGGCGCCCGAGGAGTGACGGCGGAAGTCGCCGTGGCCCTCGCCGACTACTGGCGCGTGAATCTCCTTCTCCTCGGACGGACTAGGCCGCCCTCGCCCGGGCCGGCGTCCATCGAGCACCTCGGCACCGAGGCGGAGCTGAAACGGGAGATCCTGCTACGGCTCGGGGAGTCTGCGTCGCCTCGAGCGGTGACCGAGGAGTACAACCGCCTCGTTGCGGATCGCGAGATCCGTTCGACCTTGAGCCGCATCGAGCGCAATGGAGCACGTGTGCTCTACCGTCAAGCCGACGTCCGCGATCGGGCGCAAGTCGAACGCGCGCTCAAGGAAGCCCGCACAGCACTCGGCCCCATCCGGGGAGTTGTTCTCGGGGCCGGAGTCCTGGCCGACAAGCGAATTGAGGACAAGACCGTGGAGCAAGTGCGCGCTGTGCTTTCAACCAAGGTGGAGGGCGCCAGATGCTTGATCACGGCGACGGAAGGAGACGACCTCAAGCTCATCGTTTTCTTCTCCTCGTCCACGGGCCGCTTCGGACGCTCGGGGCAGGTGGACTACGCGGCCGCAAATGACGCGCTCAACAAGCTCGCCCGGCACGAGGCACGCCGCAAACCAGGCTGCCGCGTGCTCAGCATGAACTGGGGCCCGTGGGAAGGCGGAATGGTCACACCGGTGCTCCGAAAGGTCTTTGAGACCGAAGGCGTGGGCTTGATCCCCCTCGCCGATGGCTCGCGCCAACTCATCTTGGAGCTCGAAGCCAGGGAATCCCGCGATGTCGAGGTGGTCATCCTCGCTGATGGCTCCAGATCGCCGGCAAGCTCGGCCGGGAGTCCGGGGGACTTGCCAACCCCGCTGAAGCTGCCCGCTTCCAGCCCCACGAGCCCTTCACAGACAGCCTTCAAGCTCGATCTGAGCGTCGACAAATTCCCGCTACTGGCTTCCCACGTCCTCAACGGCAAGGCGGTATTGCCAGCGGCACTCATGCTTGAGTGGCTGGCCCACGGCGCGATCCATGGCCACCCGGGCCTGATCTTTCAAGGGTTTGAGGAGTTCAAGGTTTTCAAGGGTGTGATTCTTGGGCCGGAGGACACGCTGCCTCTTCGCATCACGACCCACGAGAGCATTCCGGGCGCTGACGCTCATTCCCTTCGCGTGCCAGTCGAGCTCTGGAGCGGTGATGCGGGCACGGATCGGGTCCACGCACGAGCAACCGTGTTGCTCGGCGACGAGCTGATATCGGCTCCGAGGTTCATCGCCGAGCCCCGCGTGCACCCCTACCCGCAGCGCGGACCACTCTACGACGGCCAGCGGCTCTTTCATGGACGCGACTTCCACGCAATCGACCGCGTCGAGGGGGTGAGCGAGGAAGGAATCACAGCCCTCGTACGGACTAGCCCGCCGCCCGCCACATGGATCCAACGACCTCTCCGGGGGTCGTGGATCACGGATCCACTCGCCATCGATGCCGCATTCCAGCTGTTGATCCTGTGGAGCTTCGAGCGGCACGGCAAGGGTTGCCTGCCCTCGGCCGTTGGCTCCTACCGACAGTTCCGGCGAGCCTTTCCGCACAATGGATTGCGCCTCCTTGCCAGGGTGACCCGCTCGACGCCGAGCTCGGTCGAGGCCGAAGTCGATCTGGTCGCACTCGATGGGAAACCGGTGGCCCGAATGGAGCGGTGTGAATGCGTCCTCGATGAGTCGCTCGAGGCTGCGTTTGGCCGTAACCAGATCTCGGGACGCACGGCCGACGGATCCAACCGTTCATGAGCTCCGGGCCTCTTGAAATCGCGATCGTTGGCATGGGGACTGCGTTTCCGGGCGACGACGGCCTCGAGGGTTTCTGGCGAACCATCGAGGGAGCGGTCGATACCGCCCGTGAAGTTCCACGGGACCGATGGGCGATTCCGCGAGAGGTTGTCCATGACCCGGAGGGTCCGAAGCCCGACCACGTCTACTCCCTTCGAGGCTGCTTCGTCGAGCGATCCTTGCTGGACTCCGACGAACAGGAGGCACTGAATAGGCTCCGCGCGGGGGAGCTCCCGTCAAGAAGCCCCGATGCTGGCCGCGAGCAGCAACTCTCTTCGGCGCTCCTCGGGAATCTCGACCCCGTCTTTCACCTTGCACTGCGCGCCGGCCTTCGGGCATGGCATGATGGGAGACTCGATCGGCTCAGCTCTGCAACACGCGGCCGCTCGGCGGTGATCCTCGGAAATATCGTGCTCCCAACGGAGAAGGCCTCCGAGCTGGCGCTCGAACTTCTTGGACGGGCCCGCCGGCCCGTCCACCCGCTCAACCGTTATCCGGCTGGATTGCCCGCTGCCGTTCTCGCCAACGCACTGGGCTTGCACGGCCCGGCCTTCACGCTCGATGCCGCATGCGCCTCCTCGCTCTACTCGCTGGCCATCGCGGCTCGGGAGCTGGAGCGGGGGCGAATTGATCTGGCCCTTGCAGGGGGAATCTCCCGCCCCGACTGCCTCTACACGCAGATGGGCTTCTCGCAGCTCCGGGCGCTTTCGCCCACCGGGCGATGCTCGCCGTTTGACTCGAAGGCCGACGGCCTCGTCGTGGGTGAGGGGGCAGGGATCCTCGTCCTCAAGCGCCTCGGGGACGCCCTCCGTGATGGTGATCGAATCGTGGCGGTGATCCGGGCCGTCGGGCTCTCCAACGACATCGCCGGAAGCCTCATGTCCCCCGCCTCCGAGGGACAGCTCCGCGCAATGCACGCGGCCCATCGCCGGGCCGGCTGGCGACCCGAAGATCTCGACTTGATCGAGTGCCACGGGACAGGAACGCCGGTGGGCGATGCGGTGGAGCTTTCGAGCCTGGAGACTCTCTGGCGCGAGACCGGCGCCCGTGTAGACCCGCTCCGACGCTGCGTGGTCGGCAGCGTGAAGTCGAACGTGGGCCATCTACTCACCGCCGCCGGCGCGGCCGGAGTGATCAAGGTGATCCTCGCGCTCAGGAACAAGCAGCTCCCCCCCACAGCCAACTCGAGGCAGCCCCTGAACGCCCTGGAAGCTTCGAAGGCCTTTCGCATCCTGTCGCTCCCGCTTCCCTGGAGTCGTCGCGATGCGGCCACGCCGCGACGAGCCGCAGTCAGCGCCTTCGGGTTCGGCGGCATCAACGCTCACTTGCTCCTGGAGGAGTGGGACGAAAGTCTTCCCACGGCAAGGCTCAAGGGACGCAGCGCCGAGCCGCCGGGCGCTGCGTTTGCCGAACCGTGGGTGGCCATCGTGGGGATGGACACCCACTTCGGCGCAGCGACCAGTCTCGAGGCTTTTCGTCAGAGGGTCTTGCGATCAACGGAGGATGACCTCGAGCCCACCCCCGAGGGACCTCCCCTCGGGAGCATCGAAATCGACTGGACCCGATTCCGCATCCCACCGAGGGAGCTGGCAGAGACTTTGCCTCAACAGCTCCTCATGCTCAAGGTCGCCGCGGGCGCGCTCGATGACGCGGGGCTCAAGAACCCCGACCGAATGGGTATCGGGGTTTTCATCGGAATAGCGCTCGACTTGAACACTACCAATTTCCATGCACGCTGGTGCGCCTCGCCCTCCGAGCGCGACCTGGTCCATCCGCCGCTCACCGCGAACCGCACGATGGGTGCCCTCGGCGGCATCGTCGCCAGCCGCATCGCACGCTGGCTTCAGGCGGGAGGACCCAGCTTCACGCTGTCGAGCGAGGAGACGTCGGGCCTCCGGGCGCTGGAGACCGCCGTTCGTGCCCTCCAGGCCGGCGACGTGTCCATCGCCATCGCGGGAGCCGTTGACATCGCCTCCGATGAGAGAGCCACTCGAGGTGCGAACGCGCTGCGCCCGTTCTCTCCCTCGGGACGGGCGCGCCCCTTCGCGGCCAGTGCCGACGGCGCTGTCCCCGGCGAGGGCGCAGCGGCCGTGGTACTGAAGCGGCTAGAAGATGCCGTCCGCGACGGAGATCGTCTCTACGCCGTGATTCGAGGGATCGGCTCCAGCGTTGGCTCGGGCCACATCGGCGCGCCTCCGGAAGTCGAGACCTACATCTCCGCGCTCGAGCGGGCCCACGAGGACGCCAAATTCGACCCGGCGCTCGTCGACTGGATCGAGGCGCATGGCAGCGGAGATCCAGGGGAAGACGCGGTGGAGGCCGAAGCACTGGAGCACTTTTTTGGACGCCTCGAGACAGACACTCCGTGCGCGATGGGGTCGGCGAAGGGCACGATCGGGCATACAGGCGCAGCGGCCGGGCTCGCGTCGATCGTGAAGGCAGCATTGTGTCTTCGCGAGGAGCTGCTTCCTCCCCTCCCCGGCCCCCGGCCCCTGAGGGTTGAGCTCGAGCGATCAGGCCGGCTCTACGCACCCCGGAAGCTGCGTTACTGGCTCCGCGACCGTGCGCGGGGCCCTCGCCGGGTTGGGGTCAGCGCAATGGGAATCGATGGGAGCTGCATTCACGTGTGCCTTGAAGGCGTGGAGCCAACGGCTCCGCTGGCCTCCGAGGCTTGCGAGCCGACGAGCCCGGCCAGATCCGTGTCACCTGCAGTCTTTGCACTCGGCGCCCCGGAGATCGCAAGCCTCCGCGAGGAGCTCGACGAGTTGAGGGCCTTCGCTGCGCGTCGTCAGGAACGGCCCGTGGAATCGCTGGCAAGCGAATGGCTCGCGACGCGGCGCGGAGTTATTGCGCAGAACCCGTTCTGCGCTGCCCTGGTGGCTCAGGATACCGCTTCCCTCGCCGCAGGGGTCGAGGCGGCCACACGACGCCTCCTCTCCGGCAAGGATCCTGCGCCCCAGGTAGTGGGCGCTCACGGCACGAAACCGGCCACATTTCACTGGACCCCGGAACCTCTCGGACGCAGCGGTCGCGTCGCCTTCGTATTCCCGGGCTCGGGGAGCCAGCTCACCGGCATGGGACGCGACCTCGCAGCGACCTGGCCGGACGTGCTCCGCACGCTCGACCGGAAGAATTTGCGACTCGCCTCGCAGATGGCTCACGGCCGACTGTGGGAACCTCGAATTTCCTCCCAGGCCTGCCCGGATCACTGCTCCTTGATCCTCGCGCAAGTCTCGTTGGGCGCAGCCATCAGTGACCTCGTGCGCTTCTTCGGGGTCGAGCCCCAGGCCGCGATCGGTTACAGCCTCGGCGAGTCGACCTCGCTATTCGCCCTGGAAGCCTGGCGGGAGCGCGACGAGATGCTTCGTCGCATCGAGGCCTCGACCCTGTTCACCGACGACCTCGCCGGACCTTGCGAGGCGGCCAGGCGCGCCTGGCACCTCGGCCCCCGGGACCGTGTGGATTGGCTGGTCGGAGTGGTGGATCGTCCGGCCGTCCAGGTGCGTGCCTCGCTCTTGAACTTCCCGCGGGCGTATCTTCTCATTGTCAACTCGCCCCATGAGTGCGTGATCGGCGGCGATCGTTCCGCGGTGGATCGCCTCGTCAAGGCGCTCGGGGCTGGCTTCCTCCCGCTCGAAGGCGTCACGACGGTGCACTGCGAGGTCGCTCGTGAGGTTGCGGACGCGTACCGTTCCCTCCACCTTTTTGACACCACACCGCCGGAGGGTGTGACCTTCTACAGCGCGGCCTGGGGACACTCGTATGTGCCCACTCGCGAGGCCGCAGCCGACTCCATTCTCGCGCAGGCAGTCCAGCCTTTTGACTTCACGAAGGGAATCGAATCGGCCCACAACGACGGAGTCAGGATCTTCCTGGAGGTGGGCCCCGGGAGCTCGACCACCCGAATGGTCGGAAAGATCCTTGCGGGCCGCCCCCATGTGGCGCTCGCGACGTGCCCCGGCACGGTCGATGAAGTCACAGCCTTTCTTCGTTTTCTGGCAAGCTGCCTCGCCGAGGGCCTTCCCGTCAACCTCGAGCGCCTCTACCCCCCGGCGTCCCCGCCATCAGCATCCTCCGCGACGGCGAGGACCCCTGGCGCGACGATGACCGTGCGCTGCGGCACGCTGCTCGATGCCCCCACCGCGCCAGCTCCAGCTGCGCCAGCTCCAGCCACACCGCCACGTGTACTTGCGCCTTCGCTGCAGAGAATCCAGCGTGCCGGGGTCCCCTCCACGCGAGGAGCCTCGCTGGCGGAACGATGCATTGCGGCTCAATCGGCCTCCATGGCAGCCGAGGATGTGTTCCAGCGCACACGAGCACTGGGCCTGCGGACGATCGAGCAGGTCGCAGCCTTGCGAGCACGAGTGCAGAGCGCTCCAGCAGCTTCGCGCCAGCGAGAGGCACTGCTGCCGACGCTCGGGACGAATCTGAAGCGGCAACCATTCCTCGATCGAGCCCAGTGCCTCGAGTTTGCCGCCGGAGCCGTGGCCAACGTGCTCGGGCCGCGCTTCGCCCCAATCGATGCCCATCCCACCCGGGTCCGGCTTCCCAGCGGACCACTGATGCTCGTCGACCGTATCCTTTCGATCGAGGGCGAGCCGCTCTCCATGACTCCGGGCCGCGTGGTCACCGAGCACGACGTGACGCCCGATCGATGGTACCTCGATTGCGGTCGAATCCCAGTGAGCGTGGCTGTCGAGGCGGGCCAGGCCGATCTCTTCCTCTCTGGGTATCTCGGAATTGATCTCGAGACCAGGGGGCTGGCCGTCTATCGGCTGCTCGATGCCGTGGTGACGTTTCATCGGGGCCTTCCCTCCCCTGGAGAAAAAATCCATTACGACATCCGCATTGAGCGCTTTTTCCGTCAAGGCCCAACGTGGCTCTTCCGCTTCCGGTTCGATGCGAGCATCCAACAACAACCCTTTCTCACGATGGAAAACGGCTGCGCCGGGTTCTTCACGCAAGCCGAGCTCGGGGCCGGCAAGGGCATCGTGCACACCGCGCTCGACCGCAGGCCAGGCACTGGAAAGCGCCCGAATGATTGGCGGCCGCTCGTGCCAATGGCTGTCGAGTCCTTCGATGACTTCCAGGTGAGCGCCCTGCGGGGAGGCGATCTATCCGCTGGCTTCGGACCGAGCTTCTCGAGGCTCGGGCTCAGGAAGCCCGTCACGTTGCCGTCGGGGAAGCTCACGCTCGTCGACCGGGTGGAGAGCCTGAATCCCACCGGCGGCCGATACGGACTCGGCCTCATCCGCGCCGAGATGGACATCCACCCGGACGATTGGTTCCTCACATGCCACTTTGTCGACGACCCGGTCATGCCGGGCACGCTCATGTACGAGTGCTGCCTGCACACGCTACGGATCTTTTTACTCAGGATGGGCTGGGTCGGCGAAACTGGCACCGTTGCGTACGAGCCTGTGCCAAACCAATCGAGCCAGCTCAAGTGCCGGGGACAGGTGGTTGCCTCCACGAGGAAGGTGACCTACGAGGTCACGATCCGTGAGCTGGGTTACCGCCCCGAGCCATACGCCCTGGCGGACGCTCTCATGTACGCGGACGGAAAGCCCATCGTGGAGATCCTTGGCATGAGTGTATGCCTCAAGGGTCTCACCCGCGCTGGCATCGAGGCGATGTGGCAAGAGGCTGCGGGGGCGGCGGCGCAGCGTCCCGAAGGTCCCCGGCGACCGGCCCTCTTCGACGAGAAGAGCATCCTTGCCTTCGCCGTGGGAAAGCCCTCCGAGGCCTTCGGCACGCCCTACCAGATCTTCGACTCGAAGCGCGTGATCGCGCGTTTACCGGGCCCACCCTATCAGTTTCTCGATCGCATCGTTGAGGTGCGCAACGCCAGGCCCTTCGTCATGCAGGCAGGAGGCCCGATCGAGGCCGAATATGACGTCCCGCCAGCCGCCTGGTACTTCGAGGCCAACCGTTCCAGCGAGATGCCCTTCTGCGTGCTCCTCGAGGCCGCCTTGCAGCCTTGCGGGTGGTTCTCGGCATACGTGGGCTCGGCGCTCACAAGCCCCACGGACGTCTCCTACCGCAACCTCGGCGGCAGCGCAATCAAGCTCGCCGAAGTAACTCGGACGACCGGAACCTTGACGACGCGGGTCCAGCTGACGAAGGTCTCTCAGTCCGGCGGCATGATCATCCAGCACTTCGACTTCGAAATGCGCAGTGAGGCGGGACCGGTTTACAGGGGGAACACCTACTTTGGCTTCTTCTCGAAGACTGCGCTTGCGCAGCAGGTGGGAATCCGCGACACGCCGCGTCACACGCCCGATGAGGCCGAGCTGCGGCGCGCCGAGGCGTTTGCCTACCCCGAGGCGCCGCCGTTCCCGGACGCACGGCTCTGCATGAGCACTCAAGTGGACGCATGGATTCCACAAGGCGGGCCGCACCGCCTCGGATTCATCCGCGGGTCAAAGCCTGTCGATGCCTCGGAGTGGTTCTTCAAGGCCCACTTCCTTCAGGACCCGGTGTGGCCCGGATCACTCGGGCTGGAGTCGTTCCTCCAGCTTCTCAAGGCCGCCGCTGCGCGCCGCTGGGGCTCTTCCGCGCGGGATTCATTCCTCACGCCCTCCGTGGGTGAGAAGCACGAGTGGATCTACCGTGGTCAGGTGCTTCCCACGAACAAGCGGGTCGAGGTCGAAGCGGTCCTCACCAAGATCGACGACTCGGAAAGGCTCCTGGGGGCCGACGGCTTCCTCTCGAGAGATGGCCTTCCCATCTACCAGCTAAAAGGCTTTACGCTTAGAATGTTGCGCTTGTGATGCGCTATACGAAAGTGTTTCTCGAGTCGATTGGCTATGAGCTTCCACCCTACGTTGTGACGACGAGGGAGCTGGAGGATCAGATACTGCCCGTGTACGAGGCGCTCAAGATTTCACCGGGCCAGGTGGAGGCCATGACGGGGATCACGGAGCGGCGCTGGTGGGAGGAAGGCTTTGAGGTCACGCGCGGAGCGGTCGCTGCGGCACGGAAGGCCATCGAGGGCTCCACCGTCCAGCCTCACGAGATCGAGGCCGTGGTCTACGGTGGTGTTTGCCGCGAGCAGCTCGAGCCCGCAACTGCCTGTCGGGTCGCGGCCGAGATCGGCACGAGCCCCGACGCGGCAGTTTACGACGTTTCGAACGCCTGCCTCGGCCTGCTGAACGGCATCCTCGACATCGCCAACCGGATCGAGCTGGGCCAGATTCGTGCAGGTCTGGTTGCCACGTGCGAGTCGGCCCGGGAAATCACGCAGATCACCATGGCTCGTATGCTCGAGCTGCCGAGCTTCGAGGTCTTCACCTCCTCTCTCGCCACTCTCACCGGCGGCTCCGGAGCCGCCGCCGTTCTCCTCACCGACGGTTCATTTTCAAGCTCTGGCCAGCGGAGGCTGCGAGGCGGCGTCCTCCGTACTGCGCCAGAAAGGCACAACCTCTGCCGCTGGGGCTTCGTCCCGAGGGGCCAGGAGGTTGGCTCGGGTTTCAATCAGCTCATGACCACGGACTCAATCAACGTACTCAAGTATGGCGTGGAGCTGGGGCAGAAAACCTGGGAAGCTTTCCTGCGCGGACTGGAGTGGACTCGAGAGCAGGTCGACAAGGTGATTTGCCACCAGGTCGGTTCGAGCCATCGGAATTCGATCCTGGAGGGTCTCGGGATCCCTGGCGACCGCGACTACACGACTTTTCAGTACCTGGGCAACATGGGCACCGTGTCACTTCCGCTGACCGCCGCGCTCGCCGAACAGAGACGCTTCCTCCGCCGTGGGGACCGCGTCGGATTCCTCGGGATCGGGAGCGGTCTCAACTGCCTGATGCTGGGGCTTGAATGGTAACGAGGACGATCACGCCGCGGCTCTATCCATTCCAGGGCTCGCGCCTCAACGTTGATGGGGCCTCGCTCCATTACCTCGATGAGGGCCGGGGCGATCCGGTGGTGATGCTCCACGGCAATCCATCGTGGTCTTTTTACTACCGCAACCTGGTGCAAGCGCTTCGTGGGCGATTTCGAGTGATCGCGCCGGACCACGTCGGCTGCGGCCTCTCGGACAAGCCGACCGATGACCGTTATCCCTACACGCTCCAGCGGCGAGTGGATGACATCGACCAGTTGCTCGAGCACCTTGGCGTACGTTCCCGCATCACGCTCGTCCTTCACGACTGGGGTGGGATGATCGGGCTCGCCTACATGGCCCGGCAGCCCGAACGGGTGGGCCGGGTAATTCTGTTCAACACGGCCGGCTTCCGCCTTCCAGGAAAAAAGAGGTTTCCTTGGGAGTTGCGCCTCGCACGGTCGCCAGTCCTCGGAGCCTTTCTCGTCCGCGGCCTGAACCTCTTTGCGCGCGGGGCGGCCAGGGCCGGCGTCACTCGCCGAAAGATGGAGCCCGAGGTGCGCGCAGGGTATCTGGCGCCTTACGCCTCGTTTGCGGAACGAATCGCGGTTCATCGCTTCGTGCAGGACATCCCGCTCTGCCCCCGCGACCCCTCGTTCAGCATCGTCGAGGCCGTCGAGGACAACCTCGCGAGGCTCCGCAACTTGCCGGTGCTGATTGCCTGGGGTGCTCGAGACTTTATTTTTGACGACGCTTTCCTGGCCGAATGGCGTCATCGCCTGCCCGGAGCAGAGGTCCACCGAATTGCTGATGCCGGCCATTACGTGCTCGAGGATGCCTTCGAGGACGTGCTTCCGCTCGTGCGCGACTTCCTCGATCGTCATCCCATCGCCGGCGAGGCCGCGTTCTGATGGAGACTCACCCCGGAAGCACGACAGAAGCTGCTCCGCGAAGAGATCTCCGCAAGAATATCGCCTCGGCGCTCAGTCGCCTGGCCACCCTCCAGCCGCGCCAGAGCGCCGTCGTTATTCCCGGGCGTGGAGGCCGGGGGGTTCGTGCGAGCTGGAGCTACGCCGAGCTCGACACAAGAAGCGCGGCGCTGGCTTCAGGGCTCGAATCCGTTGGTGTCGGACGCGGCTCACGCTGTGTCGTCATGGTTCCACCGGGCCTGGAGTTCTTCAGCCTCATCTTCGCTCTCCTGCGCTCCGGCATCGTGCCCGTCGTCGTGGACCCTGGCATGGGCTTCAGAAACCTGAGGCAGTGCCTGTGCGAGGCCAGGCCCGACGCCTTCATCGGCATCCCCAGGGCCAACGCTGCTCGAGCGGTGCTCGGTTGGGCCCGAGAGACCGTGCGCACGGTCGTCACAACGGGCCCCTTTCGGCTGGGCCGTGGCTTCACGCTTCGCGACCTCGAATCCCGTGGTCTGTCGGCTCCCGCAAAAGAGCCCGTGGCGCTTGGAGATCAGGAGACCGCCGCGATTCTTTTCACGAGCGGATCGACGGGCCCGCCCAGGGGCGCGGTCTACACGCACTCGAACTTCGCAGCTCAGGTGGAGGCGCTGCGCACAACCTATTCGATCGAGCCCGGCGAAATCGACCTCTGCACTTTTCCCCTCTTTGCGCTCTTTGCTCCGGCGCTCGGCATGACCGCCGTCGTCCCCGACATGGACCCCACGCACCCCGCACGCGCCGATCCGGAGCGATTGCTCCGGACGGCCCGTGAGTTCGGCGCAACGAACTTCTTTGGGTCCCCGGCCCTGATTCGAAACGTGGGCCATTACGCCTCCCGGACTGGATTTCGTGTGCCCACCCTGCGCCGTGCGATCTCGGCTGGAGCGCCGGTTCCAGCGAAGGCGATCGAAAAATTTCTTGCGGTCCTTCCTCCGGGAGCGCAGGTCTTCACTCCTTATGGCGCGACGGAAGCGCTGCCGGTGTCGTCGATCGGTAGCGATGAGATCCTGGGGGTGACCCGGCGCCTCACGGACGAGGGCAAGGGCATCTGCGTCGGCCGTGCGGCGGGCGAAGTCGAGATCGAAATCATCCGCGTGAGTGACGAACCCATCCCCACGTGGTCGCCTGCTCTGCGCGTCCGGGACGGGGAGATCGGCGAGATCGCAGTACGCGGGGACATCGTCACGACGGAGTACTTCGGCCGCCCCGAAGCGACACGTCTTGCGAAGATCAGCACTGGAACCGGGATCCTGCATCGCATGGGCGACCTTGGCTGGCGAGACGGCCAGGGACGAATTTGGTTTTGCGGACGCAAGTCTCATCGTGTTCACACCCCGGAGGGAGTTCTCTACACCATTGCTTGTGAGGCGGTTTTCAACACCCTTGCGGGAATCTCTCGCACGGCTCTTGTCGGCGTCCAACGCACCGGATCGGTTGAGCCTGCACTCGTTGTTGAGCTCGACAGTCACATTCGCAGCAACCAGAGGGCACGCCTGGCACGTGAGCTCTGCGAAATTGCCCAGCGGTATCCTCACACTCAAACGATCAAGAAGGTGCTCTTCCACCCTCGATTTCCTGTCGACATCCGCCACAATGCCAAGATTGCACGGGAAAAACTGGCCCGTTGGGCGGCAAAGAGGTTGCCGTGAGAGTGCTTGTAACGGGTGGAGGAGGATTCATCGGAGGCGGTGTCGCCCGGAGGCTGCTCGAGCTGGGTCACACCGTCCGATCCCTGGCTCGGGGCGAGTACCCCGAGCTCGCAAACCTCGGCATCGACGTGCGACGAGGCGACATTGCCAATGAGAGCGCGGTCGAGTCCGCGACCAGAGGCTGCGATGCCGTCATTCACACTGCGGCCAAGGCTGGTGTTTGGGGATCACGGATCGAATACGAACGCGCCAACGTCGTGGGCACTCGCAACGTGATTGGCGCCTGCCACAAGGGTGGCTGTGGACTCCTCGTCTTCACGAGCTCACCCAGCGTCGTCTTCGATGGCCGCCATCAGGAGAACGTGGACGAATCAGCGCCCTACCCGGGCCGTTTTCTTGCAAGCTACCCGCGCACGAAGGCGGAAGCCGAGCGGCTCGTGCTCGAGGCGAACAGCCCGAATCTTGCAACGGTGGCCCTTCGACCGCACCTCGTCTGGGGGCCCGGCGACCGCAACCTCGTGCCGAGAGTCCTTGAACGAGCCCACGCAGGCTCCTTGCGCTCGGTGCGTGAGCGCTCCGGACAGTCCCGACTCGTCGACTCGACATTCATCGACAACGCGGTCGAGGCGCACGAGCTCGCCCTTCAGAGCATCGCACGAAGCGGAACCGCGCGGGGCAAGGCTTACTTTATCTCCAATGGTGAACCGCTTCCCATGGAAGAGCTGCTCAACCGAATCCTGGAGGCTGCGGGCCTGCCGGCGATTCGGCGGACAGTCTCACCCCTCATGGCCTACACGGCCGGCGCTGTGCTCGAGTGCGTGAGCGCTCTTCTCCATCGCTGCAAGGAGCCCCCCATGACGCGTTTCGTGGCACGGCAACTCGCCACCGCCCACTGGTTCGACTTGAGCGCGGCGCGAAGGGACCTTGGCTACCGTCCCGGGGTCTCGCTCGCCGAGGGCTTTCAGCGCCTTGAAGCATGGTTGCGTTCCACAAGCCCCGGGCTGAAGGCCTTTCCGTGGTGCAACTGACTCGTTCATGATGATCGCGCCCAACGACGTCTGGATTTTCACGGCCGACCTCGACACCCGCGGAGCTCAACTCTCCGGAGATCTGGGCCTGCTTTCAGGCGAAGAAAAGGCGCGGTTTGAACGCTTCAAGGTGGAGACCCCTGCGCGAAGGTTCGTCGCCGCTCGCGCGTTCCTGCGCGAGGTCCTTGCACGCATCATCACGACGGATTCCCGGTCGATCTCCTTCGTTTACGGGCCGGAAGGAAAACCCTCCCTTGCCGATCGAGAGGGTTTGTCGAGGATCGAGTTCAACCTCTCACACTCGGCCGAGTTCGCGGTCCTGGCTGTCACGCGAGGTCGCACTGTCGGGGTGGACGTCGAGTACGTGCGTGACTCGGTCGAGGTCGAGTCCCTGGCGAAACGCTTCTTCTCGGCGCGGGAACGAGAGAGCTTGCTCTCGTTGGAGAGGGGCGAACGCCAGCGCTCCTTCTTCGCGTGCTGGACCCGGAAGGAGGCGTACCTCAAGGCAAGGGGCGGCGGGCTCACGATTCCACTCGACCGCTTCGATGTGAGCCTCGCACCCGGTGAGACTCCTTGTTTACTCGCCGACCGGGGAGATCCGGATGCACCCAGCTCCTGGCAACTTCATTCGCTGACCCTGGATCCCCGGGCAGAGGCCGCCCTGGCGGTGGCCGCAACGACCGGCGAGAACCTCTCGATCCAGGTGAATCGATCCTTGAGGGGAGCCTGAGATGCGATCCCGATAGGCTGCGCTGCACTTGCATGGCCTCGGGAGGGATCCGCCATCGAGGCATACTCAGCCCGCGGTGGCCCAGGCATCTCAACCGGCCCCCCGGTGTCAAGGCCCCGGCCAGAGATCCGGGGAGTCGCCCTTGACGAAGTGATGGAGGAGCCCCGCAAGCTCGTGCGCGGCCGCACGCCAGGCATGGGCTCTTGTGGCATGGGGTGCCGAGAGCCAGTCGAGCGCAGAGAAGCGGCCGCTCGTGAGGTAATTGACGGGGTATGGCAGGATTCTCCAGCCAGCGCCACGAAATAAACCCATCGCCCTCGGCATGTGAAGGGCAGAGGTCAAGAGCGCCCACTTCTCGTCCGCCTGCGGCCGTACCAGCTCAAAGGTGTTGCGAGCGTTGTCCCGGGTGTTGAAGGAGTTGGACTCGTACGTGATGCGGGCTGGCGCGACACCCTGCTCCTCAAAGACCCTGGCCGCCAGACGGACCTCCCGTGGGTTGCCCGTGAAAACGATTCTGGACTTGGGGTAGCGCCTCGCCACCGCGATCGACTCGAACAGGCGCGAAGCGGCGTAGTTGTGGACCGTTTCACCGCGCTCCTCGCTGTCGGCCAGGACGAAGCTTCCCCCGAGGAGCACGAGGCCCGTCAGGTCCTCCGGAAGACCTCCGGGAAACGCGGCTTGGTGCGGAAATCGTTGCTCGAGGCAAGTGAGGAGCCATCGCCCGGTCGGCGTCCACTGCGTGACGACCAGGGGCAGGAGGCAGAGCACCACCGTGCGAGAGCGAAGCGAAGACTTCCTCCTGGCGGCGCGAGCCGCCAGGCCAAGGAGCACAACGATCAGGATGCAGTCCAGGTTGATGAGTGCGTGCCAGCAGATCTTGAGGAGAGTGTTCACCATGGAGCGGCACCCCACCCGATTCCAGGACCGAAGTCAAGCAGCGCACCACGTCGGCCGCTTTTATACCGCACGCGGGCAGTGATGAGACCTTTTGCAGCCTGCGAAAGGATGTGGCTGCTCGCGCCAGAGGCGCCCGGCGCCCATCAGGCGCCGAGGAGGGGGTTTGCGGCGAGCTGGCGGAGCCGCAAACGGCTCGGAGGGAGCCGGCGCCGGCGGCGTCGTCAGCACCTCGGTCCAGGTCGAGGGCTCGGCGTCGCTGACCGCCCAGCCGGCCGCGCCCGGTGCGCGGACTGGGCTGCGTGCAGCAGCGCGAGCAGGTCGTGCTCGCCTGGAGCAACACGGAGTCGTACGACTCGATCGCGATCCTCCGCAACGGGACCGAGGTCGCCGCCGTGGCGGGGTTCGCGGAGGAGCACGCCGACACGCCGCCGCCGGGCCCCACGTCCTACGCCGTCGTGGCGCGGCGCGACGGGAAGAGCGCCGCGCCCATCCCCTGCAGCGTCCTCGTGGACATCCCGCGGCCGACTCCCATCACCGGCTTCACCTGTCAGAGCAGTGACAGCCGCACCTCGCTCGGCTGGACGAACGGCGAGCGCTACGATGCCATCGAGGTCTTCCGCAACGGCCGGCTGCTCGGTCAGCTCGCTGATGACGCCACCGTCTTCGAGGACGCCTGGACGTCGGACCTCTTCACCGTCTACACGGTGCGGGCCGCCCAGGCGGGCATCTCCACGTTGCCCGCGACGTGCATGCTCAACACCCTCAGCGATCGCTACCTCATCTGGGCCGAGGAAGTGCGCGCCACGCCGGGCGCGCGAGGCGTCCCCATCCGGCTCTTCATCACCAACCCGCAAATCCTGCAGGGCATCCAGGTCGGCCTGCGGATCGATCCGGCGCTCATCCGCATCCGCGAGCTGAGCGTCGCGGGGACGGTCTCCGAGGCCGCCGAGTACGACTACTTCGCCTACCAGCAGTTCTACGTCCCCGGGGAGACGGCGGCCGGCATGCAGTTCGACACCGTCCCGCCGTTCGGCTTCAAGTTCCCCGCCGGCGCGGACCAGCATTTCCTCACGGTGATCGTGGACGTCCCCGAGACGACGGCGGGCGGCACCAAGGTCGCGCTCGACCTCGGCGTCTTCGGCAGGCCGGCGGTGGGCGCTCTCCTGACCGTCGGTGGAGTCTCGCTCACCCCTGACGCGGCGGATGGAGCCATCCTGGTGGGTGACTCGCCCGTGGCGGAAGTCGAGGCGGCCCGGGCCGTCGTGCCCGACGCTCCCGCGGGGGCAGGTCAGGGCGGCGGCGGGGCAGAGGGGCGATCGGTCACGCTCACCTGGCGCAACCGGGATGCCTACTCGAGCTTGAAGATCGAGCGCAGCGGCGTGGTCCTGGAGGAGATTCCCGGCGACCGCACGAGCTACGTCGACCTCGCCCCCGGCGCGGGGATCCATCGCTACCGCATCACCGCTCGACAGGGAGCGGCGGACAGCTTCCCCGTCGTCGTCAGCATGCTGCCGCAGGGCGTCCCGGGCACGTTCCTGCGCGGTGACGCCGACACCGACGGCCGCGTCGTCACCTTGACGGACGCCGTGCGCGCCGTCGCCTACCTGCTCCGGGGCGGCCCCGTGCCGCGCTGCCTCGACGCGGTGGACGCCGACGACAACGGGCGCGTCAACCTCACCGACCCCATCTCCATCCTGCAGATGCTCTTCGTCGGCTCCGGGCCGCTCCCCGCCCCGGGGCCGTCGGTCGCCTGGTTCGACCCGACTGCCGACGAGCTGTCCTGCGAGTGACGCCGCTGAGGGGTCTGACGACCACCGGAACCAAGAGTTACGACGAAGAGCGGAAGAATCCGGGGGGGCAAGCCGCTGGGGCCCCAGTGCTCAAGGGGTGGCGCAAATGGACACGAAACCCTGGATGGTAGCCTGGAGAACATCGTGAAGCTCGTAGATCGTGGTGGCAGAAGAAAGCTGTAAGCGATGCCAGATCAACGGGCTAACGCCGGTGAGCACCAGCCGGGGTACTTCGGCGTCCACGCGGCCGGGCTCGGGGAGTTGAACGGCGACGGGCTCGCCGACTTCGGCATCACGGGAGATGATCAACGGAATCGAGAAGGTCGGGCCTACGTGATCTTCGGCTCGAAGAACCCACCGGCGCGGCCGGCCCTTTCCTTCCAGGCGAGCGCAGGCTTCAACTTTTCCTGCACACCCCTGGCTTGGCAGCGCCCTCGTCAAAAAGGGCCATCCTGTCCACTCAGAATCGCGCCGAGCTATTTAGAAGACCATTCCCGCATAGCCGACCGCGACCGTGAAAGGCTCCGTCCCGTGCTCCACTTCGTGGCTGGTGGTGTGCTCGAGCAGCGTGCCCGAGGCAGCTCCAGCCTCGCGAGCGAACGCCGCAAGCGCTGCCAACGCCCCCGAGCCGCACGCGTTGCGGTGCTCCTTGGCCTCCTGGGGGATACTCTCCGCCTCCAGACGGGCGGCGAGATGGATCATGCGGTGGTCGTTGGCCCGCATCCAGCGCAGCGCCTCTTCCCCGGTGCCTGCCGGCAGGAAACCATAGGGCGCGCCGTAATGGGTGAGGTCGGTGGAGGCAACGGCGGTCACTTCGCGTCCACGGACGAGCCGGGCGAGGAGGCTTCCCAGCTCCGTCGGTGAGGCTTCGGGGGGCACCATGATCGGCACCAGCGGGATACCGGGGAAGAGCGCGCCCAGGATGGGCATCTCGACCTCGATGGAGTGCTCGGAGTCGTGGGCGGCCTCGTTCCTCTCCGCAAGAGCATCCAGTTGGCTGACGACCTCGTCCGCGAGCGTTTCGGCCACGGCGAGGGTTCCCAGTGGCGTTTCCCAGCCCCCGTGTGCGTAAACGGCGCTCTTGTGAAGCCGCTCGCGGTGGACCGCTCCGAAGACAAGGATTGCCGTGGGCTGTGACCTCGATGCGAGCGTCCTCAACGCGCGTGCGGCGACGCCACCGGAGAATCGCCAGCCAGCGTGGGGCACGGCCGCGCCGCGGAGGGTGGCCGGCAGGCCCTTCGGCGGCTCAAAGCCCGCGAGGAAATGGCTCAACTGGGCGCGAACATCTCCCGGGTAAAAGCTCCTGAAGCGCATGCGCCGAGTCGCGCCGGGCGAGGTGTTCATGTCCCCCGAGTCCGGAGCTCCTTGCGGAGGATCTTCCCGGTGGGCCCCTTGGGCAAATCAGGGAGGATCTCGAAGATCCTCGGGTACTTGGAGGCGGACATGTTCTGCCTGGAGAACTTGAGGAGATCTTCCGACGTTGTTTGAGGGACCCCGGGCCCCACCTTCAGTGATACGTAGGCTTTCACCTCCTCGCCGTGAGTCGGGCTCGGCACGCCCACGACCGCGGCTTCGCGCACAGAGGGGTGGGAGTAAAGCACTTCCTCGACCTCCCGCGGGTACACGTTGAAGCCGCCGCGGATGATCATGTCCTTGGACCGGTCGACGATGTAGAAGTACCCGTCCTCGTCCCTCCGGCCAATGTCGCCCGAGTGGAACCAGCCGCTTCTGAAGGCCTGCGCCGTCGCCTCGGGCCGGCGGTGGTAGCCCTTCATGACGTTGTAGCCGCGGATAACTACCTCGCCGACATCGCCCACGGGCACCTCGTGGTCGGTGTCATCGAAGATCTTTACCTCGACGCCGAAGATGGGCTCACCAATGGAGCCAGGTTTTCTCGGCTTCGAGAGCACGCTGAACGTCGCGACGGGTGACGTTTCCGAGAGTCCATAGCCCTCGAGCACCTGCACCCGGTACCGTTCATCGAAGGATCTCATGACGTCGACCGGCATGGCCGCGCCGCCGGAGCAGCAGTACTTGAGGCTACCGAGGTCATACTTCTCGGCATCCCTGAAGTTGAGGAGCTGGAAGTACATGGTCGGCACGCCGGCAAAGAGGGTGACCCTGTCGCGGGCCATGATGCTGAGCGCTCCCTGTGGATCGAAGCGCTCCAGGTAAGTAAGCGCCCCCCCCGCGAAGATGGTTGCGTTCTGACAGCAGGTCTGTCCGAAGCTGTGGAAAAGCGGAAGGGCTGCGAGCGTCACGTTGCCAGGTCCGAGAGTCTGAATCTGCGTGCGGCTCGACAGCATGCGCTCGGCCGAGTACTGCGCGTTCGAGTACATGTTGAAGTGGGTCAGCTCCGCGCCCTTGGGCTCGCCCGTTGTTCCTGATGTATAGAGGATCACGGCCGAGTCTTCGGCACCTGTCGAGACGATGTCCGATCTGGCTTCCAGGTCGACGGGGGGGCCGTTGATGGCCGTCAGGGGCCCCTTCGATTCATCCACGAGCAGGAGGTCTCTGGCAGAGCCCGCATCAGTGAAACCCTTCTCGGCAACGGAGGCGTACGCGTGCCAGGCCACCAGCGCCACGGCCCCGGAGTCCTTGAGAAAGTACGAGACCTCACGCGCAACGGACAGGAAGCTCAGCGGGACCACGGTTGCGCCCGCATGGAGGATTCCGAAGTAAGCGACCGTGAAGCTCGGCTTGTTCGGGAGCAGTACCGCGACCTTGTCGCCCCTTCGGACGCCCAGCTTCTGCAAGTGGTGCGCGAAAGCTTCCACACGGCCCGCGAGCTCCCCATAGAGGAGCCGCTTTTCACCATCGATCAGGGCCGTCTCATCCGAGAAGTAGCGGCAGCTGGTCCGTACCAGGCTTGCTAGATTGAGGCTCATGCCTCCACAATCTACTGCGCGTCCTCAGCGGGCTCAAGGAATCTCAGCGAGTCGAGACTCTTCTCGAAGGACGCTCTGTGCGCCTCATAGTTTTGCCTGGGGGTAACGTAGGTGAGGACGAAGAGCTCGTCGTTTCGTTTGGCGAAGACCTGGATGCGGCAGAAAAACTCCTTGTCAGACTGGCACTCGCTCTCGACGATCCACCTCTCGGGCTTCGCTTCCTTGTCGCTCTTCTTGAGCCGCTCATTCCTGAGGATCGTGTACCCGGAGAAGAGTTTGCTGCAGGCCTCAAGCGCTTTTTTCTTCAGATCTTCAACCGGCTCGGGCGACTTCTGGGATGACAAAGTGAACGTGGCGCCCGTCGCTGGGTCCCAGTACGAGAGATCGGTGTCAGCGCCCTTCTCCTCACTCCTCTGCCGGAAACCCCTCGGTGGCGAGATTGCCAGCCGCAATGGCTCCAGGGTCAGTAGCGTCTCGGGGGCATCCGTTCGAAGGGAGGGGATGGCTGGCGCAGGTTGGATCTGTGCCTCTGGCAGCACAGCGCTCTCGAGCTGTGGCCTCTTGAGCGAGTGCGTCGGTTTTTTCTCTCTCGGCTGCCCGGTGTTCAAGTTGGTTGTTGGTGCGATTGAGTCCTCGGGCAAGTCCTCGCTCGCACGCCGCACGTGCCTGACGCCGGAACGCTTGAAGGTCAGGACACCGCCCGAGGCGAGCTGTATCGCCACCTCGTCATCGGTCTCCTTGAGCACTTGACCGTAGAACACGTCTCCCGAAAGCAAGTCAACGCGATCTGCTCCGTGGACGTTTGGAGCAGCGCGGAGGGCCAGAACAAGTAGGCCTGCCGCAATGTTTTTTTGACAACCTTGCATGGATGTTGGCCTCCGCAATGACCCTGACTGGCAGAAAGCGACGATAAAGCATAGGATGCTCTGCCCACACCTGGCAACTGGTGGTGGACCGCAGTGAGCCCAAGTGCGTGCGCCGAGACGCTTTGTCAGCCCTGGTCGTTCAGAGTCGAGAGCCAGGCCCGCCACTCGGCGATCTCCGCTCCCCGGGCGTTCGGCGTGCCTTCACGCCAGAAGTCAGGGTTGACGATGGTGGGCTTCGCGCTCATTCGAGAAAGCGCGGATGCGGCAGCCGCGCGGACTTCCCCGTCGGTAGAGTCGAGGAGATCGACAAGGCAGGGGACCCAGTCGGCCTGCGTTCGGCGGCATTCTCCCGCGGCGTCCACAATGGTGAGGCTGACCGATCTGGACTCGTTTGAATCGCGGAGGGCTCTCTTGACTCGCGCGACGCCCTTGTGGACGACCTCGTGCTCGAGCACATAGGAGTGGGTCGCTTGATCCAGGCGCCGCAGGAAAGCGACATGGGCCTGAACCCGAACCTGGAAATCCGGGCTGTCGAGGAGCTCGGCGAGCTCTTCGAGGAGACGCAGGTCTTCGCCGGAACGCAATTGCCCCAACTTTTCGATGGCCCAGCGGGCCGTGCGCCTCGTGGCGGAGCCCGTGTCTCGAGCGTAAGTCAGCAACGCACCATTCAGATCAAAGGATCTGAGGAATTGAATCCATTTGGGTTCCAGCCCCGCGATTTCTCCCCGATCCAACCGATAGAGAGCGTCGATCTTCTCCCCCAGTGGCATGTCGGCTGGCAAGTGCCGATCCAATAGATAGTAAACCAGCGCCCAGGCGAGAGCGTAGTTACGCTCTCGGTGCTCTCGATCGTGGAACTGGCTCCAGCTCATGTCAAGAAGGTCCGGGAGTCGCAGAAGCGGCTCCTTGCCACGGGCGCAGTGGCGTGCAACTTGGCCCAGCTCCGGATTCAAGAGCGGAAATTCGAAACCGTCTGCGTCGAATAACGAGGTCTCCAGCGCGGCGGCGAGGCCTTCATTGAGCCAGCATTCGGAGGTGGCCGCAGGCCATTGCGTCGAGATGAAGTGGTGGGCGATTTCGTGAAGAAGCACTGGATCGGTGGTTTCGCTCTCGCGTGGGGCCGCGGTGGATTCGATTGATATCAGGTTCAGAAAAGGAATGTAGCAGCCCAGAATGTCGGGTGAGTAGTGGAAGTCGACGACATCGGTGTCCACTCCCTCCAGAAGGATTGTGGGGTGCCCGAGCCGTTCCCGAGGTACCTTGAAGACCGCACCCAGCCCCTCGTAAATCCTCTCCACCTTGCTGGCGACATGTTTCAGGTAGGTCTCGCTTCGGTTGGAGTAGAGCGTGAAACGACGCTCCGTGTGGGCGTGTTTGTAGAGGAGTCCGCAGCCGCTTCCTGACGCGACAATTCCCGGGAGAGCGAGCCAACCGATCAGTCCCAACAAACGCACGTGAGCCCTCATGGCGGCACGGTTTCCGTATTCGATTGGAACGTTGTGTGAACGGGACGAGCATCATCCGGACGCCAGATGTAGGCCGCCACCCGTTCTGCCGCCACCGTCCCTTCGACCGGCGCGAAGTACTCAAAACGCACCTCGTAGACAGGCACCTCGTAGCGTCGCGCGCCCTTCAGCACGAAACGAAGCTCGTCCTCAGCAATTCTGTGATATTCGTGGATGCTCAGGGGGCGATCGACCGCCACCGCGACCCGAAGTACGTCCTTGTGAGTCTCCTCCACGCGAATTGAGTAAAGTGGCGCGCCCCGGCAGCCAGCCACGAAAGCCATCAACGCAGTCAAGATTACCATGACAATGGAGCGCATCAAGAAATTGGAATCGGACTGTTGCAATGCGATGTTCCCTGACGCCGGGAGTGAAGGCCATTCCTTCACGAGTATTTGGCTTACCCACAGGGCTACAACAGCGATCGTACCACCTGGAAGCTCCCCTGGAAGTGACCAGGAGCGGCATGTGAAAAAGGAGCTATACGCCCCGGCGCGTTGGGCTCCAGATCCACTTGTGAATTTGCAAGTTGAGCCGCACGGGCAACCGATCTTCCAGGATCCAGCGAGCAAGGTCCTCCAGGGGCACTCGGCCAAAGGCGGGCGAAAAATGGACGGGCACGCTCTCCGGTATCCTGGGCCTCTCCCTGGTGAGCCAGGCGCGAGCCCATTCGTAGTCCAGTCGGCTCGAGATCACAAGCTTGAGCTCATCGCCGGCCTTCAGGGCCGGTATCACCTGCGGCTTGTTGCGGCTTGATTCTCCACTTTCGGGGCACTTCCAGTCGACGATGCGCCGGACCCTGGGGTCCACTCGATCAATGGGCACTGCTCCGCTAGTTTCGAGGAGCACCTCGTGGCCGCGGTCGCAAAGCTGTGTCAATAGCTCGTACACGGAAGTCTGAAGCAGCGGCTCGCCGCCAGTCACCTCCACCAGCGGGCATTGGGCCTCACCAGCCTTCTCCACGCATTCCTTTACAGTTCGGACCTCGCCATCAAAGAAGGAGTACTCGCTGTCGCACCACACGCAACGCAGGTGGCAGCCGGTGAGGCGAATGAAAAAGCAGGGCCGGCCAATGTGGGTCGACTCGCCCTGAATGCTGTGGAAGAACTCGCTGATGAGGAGCTCGCCCGGCTTGAGGCGCCCGAGCTGCTCGGGAAGCAATCTGGCGCTCACGTTGGCACGAGCATCGCGGAGCGGAGCTTGTCAGAGGCCGCCTTCGATTTGAGATCGCCGACGATGTCGAGCGCAAACTCGAGCGAGGTCCCGATTCCGCGGCTAGTGACCACGTTGCCGTCCCTCACAACCGGTTGGTTCAGATAGGTGACACCGACCAGCTCCTTCTCCATGGCAGGGTAGCTTGTTGCCCTGCGTCCCTTGAGCACTCCGGCGGCTCCGAGCGCGATGGGCGCGGCGCAAATTGCGCCGAGCTTCGCGCCGCGTTCATTCTGCCTTCGGATGAGGGCTTGAACCTCGGGGTCGTCGCGCAGGTGCATGGATCCTGGCATGCCCCCCGGCAGGATCACCATTTCCCATGGCTTGGCAGCGCCGGCGGAGAGGGTCTCGTCAGCCCGCACGACAATGCCGTGAGCTCCCCTCACGTCGAGCCTCTCCGTGCCCGTCCCGGCGATGGAGAGTGTCGTGACATCAATCTCTCCACGGCGCAGAACGTCGATGATCGTTATCGCCTCGATCTCCTCAAATCCAGGAGCCAGCAGAACGCAAATCTTCGGCATGTTGACTGTACCTTTCTATCTCAAGTCGCCGCGTTCGAGCCAGGCGCGCCAACCTCTTCGACGGCCGCCTCGGCCACAAGTCTTGCCACCTCCGCATCGACGTCGAAGATCTTCTCCACGGTCTCCAGGTACTCCGGCGTCGAGCGCGTTGCCGGGTTCTGGGGCATGAGAAACGAGCAGCAGTCGCCGTGCGGCTCGATGGACGTATCAAAAGTTCCGATCCTCTGCGCTTGCTTGACGATCTCGTCCTTGTCCAGACCGATCAGCGGGCGCAGGATCGGGAGCTTTGCCACGCAGTCAATGGTTCTCAAGTTCTCAAGCGTCTGACTGGCCACCTGCCCCAGACTCTCACCGGTCACAAGAGCCAGTGCGCCTTCCCTGAGGGCAATGGCCTCGGCTGCTCGCACCATGAACCTGCGGTAGAGGATCACTCGCAGCGCCTCGGGGCACTGGGCGACAATCCGACGCTGCAACTCTGCGAAGGCAATGCCGTAGAGGCGCGACCACCTTCCTGGTGGTTGTACCAGGGCGGCCAGTTCTCGAACCTTCCTCTGACTTTCGAGACCTGTATGAGGATGGCTGTGGAAGTGAACATAAGCCGCGGTCGCACCCCGCCGGAGGATTCGGTGTGCGGCGACGGGGGAGTCAATTCCACCGGACAGGAGACAAACCACCTTGCCGGCCACGCCAGTGGGGAGTCCGCCCCACCCGTCAATGCGTCCAAAGCCAAGGTAGGCCGCGTGGTTCACGAGCTCCACCTTCACGGGCAAATCCGGATCCTTTAGCTTCACGGGCCATTCCGTGACGCCCTGAATTGCGGCGCCGACCACGCGCTGGACCTCGAGCGAGTCGAAGGGAAAAGTTTTCGTGGCGCGCTTGCAGTGGACACCGAAGGTGCGTGGCTCGGATTCGCCCCGGACCACCTCCTGGGCGGCCCGAGACATGGCCTCCAGCGTCGGCTCGGAGGTGATGGCCGGCATGAGGTACTCGATCCCGAACACTCGCGTGAGTTTCTCCGCGACGCGATCCCAGATCGCCTCCGGGGTGAGAAGCACGATGAGCCGACCGTACAGGCGCCTGACGGTGGATCCTGATTCGGGACCCAGGGCGAGTCGCATGTTCTGTACGAGAGTCTCCTCGAAGTGATCGCGATTTCGTCCCTTGAGCGCCAGCTCGCCGTAGTGCACGAGCAGGTGCGACGGCGAAAAATGCGTCAGCGGCTTTTCTGTTTGCGAGAAGGTGAGCATGACTTGCGATCGATAGTATATACTCCGCGCGGCCATGATTGGGACATCGTGGGCAACGCTCCCTCGCCATTGGCGCCGGAGGCGCCCGGCGGCTATCGAGCGCCGGGGAGGGGAGGGACGCCGCCAGGCGGCCGGTGCTTGGGAGGTCTTCCTCCCCCGCGAGGAGTATCGTATGCGGGCACTGTCTCGGGCCCGTGGTCCGCGTGCTGGATTCTGCCGCGGATGAGCGTTTGATGCGCTCTTCGGTATAATCGGTCGCGTGAAGAGTCCGACCCAGCCCGGATTGGCAAGAAGTTCTCGCGGGCAAAAAAGAGCCGCATTGCGCCTTGGCGCACTCCTGGGCGTTCTTGCCCTCTCGGGGTGCAGTGGGTCTCCCCCGCATCGGACCGACTCTCCACCTCGACGCTCCGTCGCGGAAGTGCGGCCCGTGACGCCGGCTCCGCAGAGGCCGTTGATCGGGAAAACCCCGGTTGCGAAGACCCCGATCGACAGAAAATCCGAGTTGCAGGCTCCTCGCCAGGATCCCCATCCAACGACTCCTCCTGTGAGCAGAGAATCTCCGAAGGAAAGGATCCGCGAGCGCCTCCGCGGACTTCAGTCAACCAGCGAGGGGGCTCTCCAGACGCTGCGGGAGTTGTGGGAAGTGGAGGCCGAGCTGATCCCTGAGCTCATTCTCGAGCTTGAGAATCCCGCACCCACGCAAGTCTTTGAGCTCAAGATACTCATTCCTGACAAGGAGCGCTTTGCGAAAAAGAACGTGGGGCTCGATGCGAAGGGGCAAGTCTTTGTCTACGAGATCCCCGGGATGGGCGCGCTGGCTTACGATGACCTCGCCACAGGGCCAGCCAGGGGGAATGGCGTGAAGGTGATAGTGAAGCGTTTCCAATCCTCGGCTCCCTTCACGGTGGGGGAGGTACTTCGCGCTGCGTTACTGAATCGCTTTCGATCCAGCAATTACCCACCAGCCGACCACCGTTCGAACCTGATGGGTTGGTGGCAACAGTATTACGAGCAGGTGCGTCAGAGCCTGTAAGTTTAGGCTTTGCGCCCATGGAGGGAAACCGTGAGAGCCTCGGACGCTTCCCGGGCCCCTCCGAGAGTGCCTATCCCTTTGGCACGAGTCTCTCGCCCGTCACGGCGTCGTGAACGGTGATGGCGCCCATGGGGCAGCTGTCGGCGGCCATGAGTACGACGTCGCGGGGGTCCCCTTCGGGGTTAATGACTCGGGCCTTTGCCTCCGCATCGATTTCGAAAGTGTTGGGCGCGTTCTCCCGGCAAAGGTCACATGCCGCGCAGGCATCGCGGTCGATGAGGAGGTGAAGCGAGTTCATATTGACTCTCTTGTAACACGCGTGGAGTTCGCCTGCAAATCGCTACCCACCGGCTGTGCTTCGATCCTCCAGGAACCGCTTTCGTAGCAGCCACAGCGCGACGGCATCGTAAATGGCGTGTACGAGGACGGGTGCTAGCAGGTTGCCGGTTCGCTCGAAGATCCAGCCCAGGTACAGGCCGAGCAGCGTTGCGAAGATGGCGTAGGTGTAGGTCAGGGCGTGCAGCGCGCCGAAGAGCACGCTTGAGAGCCACAGGCCCTGCGTCCCGATCACCGTCTGGAGGACTCCTCGAAAGAGCACCTCCTCTCCAATGCCCGCGGCCCCGGCCAGCAGTATTCTGTCCAGGGCGCTCATCTCGCAGAGCGCAGCGCCCAGGACAGCCTTGACCTTCTCATAGATCCGGCGAAACGGCCCAAATCGGCGACCGAGTGGAGCGGTGAGCAGCACCGCAAGGAGGAGCAGGGGTGCCGTGGCGAGGAGGCCCCAGCAAAGCCCTTCGAGGTCCAGGCTGAATCGAAACGGAAACGCCACGCCCCTTGTCAGGTAGCCGATCCCTGCCGCCACGATGACGAGCGAGATCTCAAAAAAGAAGCCGAAGAGAAATACCTGTCGGGGCGGCAGGTCGTGGGACTCATCCATGAGGGGTGCCAGGAGCGCTCACCTCATTACCGCTGGCTGTACCAGGCGGGCGCTGGGAGGCTTGAAGCGCTCAAAGAAGTCGTTTCCCTTGTCATCAATCACGATGAAGGCGGGCAGGTTCTCGACGGTGATTCTGTAGACCGCCTCCATGCCCAACTCGGGGTAGTCGAGGACTTCGACATGGTGGATGTAATCCTTCCCAAACTTCGCTGCCGCTCCTCCGATTGAGCCCAGGTAAAACCCACCATATTTTTTGCAGGATTCCGCCACAACAGCCGAACGGTTTCCCTTCGCCAGCGTGATGAGAGAGGCCCCCACCTTCTGGAAGTGGGGAATGTAGCTGTCCATTCGGCCTGCCGTTGTCGGGCCGAAGGATCCCGACGCCATGCCCTGTGGCGTCTTCGCCGGGCCCGCGTAGTAAATGATGTGGTCCTTCAGGTACTGGGGCAGGTCTTCTCCGCGATCGAGTTTCTCCTTCAGCTTCGCGTGGGCGATGTCGCGGGCAACGATGATTTCGCCACTGAGAGTCACACGCGATGTCACGGGCAGCGCGGAGAGAGTCGCAAGCACCTCCCGAAAGGGCCGGCGAAGGTCGATGTGGGTCGCGCTCTTGCCAGAATTCTCCGCCTTCGCGCCTCTCAGGAATCGGCCGGGGTCGAGGTCGAGTTGCTCGAGGAAGACTCCGTCTCGGGTGATCTTGCCCTTCACATTGCGGTCTGCGCTACAGCTCACGCCGAT
>SXGT01464461.1_pt1 | contig 39928 bp, 34 predicted proteins | sample 3176221 | NCBI WGS metagenome assembly SXGT01 (sample SAMN11356862, study PRJNA531348) | freshwater metagenome | isolation source: freshwater sample F1-120 | place: China: Fuxian Lake, Yuxi | collected 2017-12-25
AGCGCAGCACGGCGCGGCCATCCCCCATGCGGGAGTAGGGCGTGAGGCCCGCGCCTTTTAACTGCACTTCCAGGGTGCCCGGGGCGGGGCTGCCCGGAGCGGGCACATCGCCGAGCAAGATCGCCCGCCCATCGCCTAATTGTCCGGCCCACCCGCCAAACTGGTGCCCGGCATAGACCGCCGCCAGGGGCAAGGCGTTCGGGGGGGTGCGATTGCCACTCAACGTTTGCACACAAGGCTCTGTCGCACAGGTATGCGGGTCCAGATCAATGAGTGCTGCCGCGGCGGGACTGACGCAGACCAGATAGGGGTCGGGCAGCGGGGTCGGGGCCAAGCGCGTGTAAAACGCCGGCGGCAATGTCGCAAAGGAGTGCTGGAAGGGTAAGGTGTCTATGCAGAAAGGCATGAGGGGCTCCAGGTGTGGACGTCTGCTTCAGGGAAGGCTCGCGCCGCTCTTCGAGGGTCGGGCTGAGCCGTATCATACACCAAGACCGTGGACGCCCGAGATGCGTTGTCCCCAAGGCGAGCGCCGCGTGGTGGTCTCTCGGTCGTCAGGCTACAAGAAAGTCGCCCTCACCGCAACCGGTGTATGGGACAAGCCCACGCCGCCGGGCGGGCCGTCCTGTAGTAGTTCTTCAACTGAGCTATTGTGAGAGCCACCCCCTGGGAGCGCCGGGCTCCAGCCCGGCTCCGGCAGCCACGCTGGAGCGTGGCGCTCCCAGGATAACGACGCAACGGAGGTCGGTTGAGACAGTAGACGCGCGCCGCAAAGTTGCTTAGAATCGGTATGTCAGTGGCGCGTCCCGTCTGGCGCTGCCCCGCGCCGCGGTGGTGACAGGCGGCGAGATGGAGCGCGAGCGTGATGGCGTACACGGCACACCGTGGCGGCAGTGACAGGCCGATACCAGGCTGACTCGGCGTCTTGCCTAGGAGAAAAAAGACAATGTCCCAAGCCGATTTAGCGCAGGCTCTCAATCTGTTTGACCCGCGCCGCCCACTCCACATGGATGAACTCGACGCCTATTACGTGGCCCGCCCGCATGCGCCGCTTGAACCGATGAAGACCTATTTGCGGCACACGCAACAGCCCGCCAAAATTCTGTTCAGTGGACATCGCGGCAGCGGCAAATCCACCGAACTCATGCGCCTGGCCAAAGACCTCCAGCACGAGTTCTTTGTGGTGTCCTTCTCAGCGCGCTCGCTCAATTTGGCGGACTTGAACTATATAGACGTCATGTTGGCCTGTGCCGCAGCACTGTTCCGCGCCGCCACGGATAAGGCCCGTGGGGTGAATATCCCTGCCGCTCTGTGGAAGCAGGTGCTCACCTGGCTCACCAGTGAAATCACGGCGGAGACCACGGTAACGGTACCGAAATCAGGCAGCTTTGGTGTCAAAATCAACGCGCTGGTGCTCAGTATGGAAGGCAAATATGCTCGCGAAAATACCACCCGCACCATCGTCCGCGAACGGCTCTTTACCCGCCTCAACGATCTCATTGAGCAAACCAATGCGGTGTGCGGACACATCGAAACCGTGACGGGTCGCCGACCGCTGATCATTTGTGAGGATCTGGACAAGCCAGACCTCGCCAAGGCCCGTGACGTGTTCTTTGACCATGCCACAACGCTGAACAGCCTGGCCTGCCCCATCATCTACACCTTCCCGATCGCGCTGTGCTACTCCCACGAATTTCCCGAGCGTATGGGCGACTACAGCCGCCATTTCCTCCTGCCCAACGTCAGCCTGGCGCATCGGGACAACACCCCGCACCCGGCCGGCCGTGACGCGCTCAAGGAAGTGGTGACGCGGCGCATCTCCGACCGCCTCTTTGCCGCTGGGGCCTTACAAGACATCATTGCGCTGAGCGGTGGGTTAATGCGCAACCTGGTGCGCCTGGTGAGCGACGCGGCCCTGATTGCCCTGACTGAGGGCGTGGCAGAGATCACCGCAGAGATTGTCCAGCGCGTGGCGTCCGAGTGGACTAATGACTACCGCCGTCTGTTGCTGGCCGAGCATTATACGGCGCTACGCCAGGCACATGAGACCAAAGCCCTCCCCCCGACGGCGACGGTCCGCGACTTGCTGGCCAACCTGAGCTTACTCGAATACCGCAACACCATTGCCTGGGGGGACGTGAATCCCGTCGTCGCCGCCTTACTGGGTGAGGCCACGTCGTGAGTCGCCCCGCCAGTCCGCCCCTGGAGAAACTCGTCACGCTGTTCACCCATGCGCGGCGTGGGGCGTTTGCCATAGCGCTCTACGACCGCCTGGCCGTACGCCGTGACATCACAACGGCCTTGCGTGAGCGCCTGGCGCAACCTGTGTACGAGGTGGTGCTGAGTGAGCAGGAGCGTAACCCGATTGACCTCATTCGTGCCTTGCAGCCCAAACCGGGTGAGGTGGTCTGCCTGTACGATTTGGAGCGCGCCTTCCCCCAGGCTTTAGGCTACCTTGACTTGCAGCGCGAAGTGCTGGTGGAGATGGACATCGCGCTGCTCTGCTGGGTGACAGCCTTTGGCCACCGTATGCTGGCGCAGCAGGCCCCCAACTTCTATGCCTTCCGTACCACGGTGTTTGACTTTACCACGGCGGAGAGCCAGCCACCCACCGCATCTCTCTTCATTGGGCGCCGGCGCGAACTCAAGAAACTAACCGCCTTGCTGCCAGCCGGTGGCCTTGTGCTGTTGACTGGTCAGGGCGGCATCGGCAAGACTATGCTGGCGCAGCAAGCGCTGCAGCAGACGCGCGCGCACTGCAGTGGTGGGACAGCGTGGGTGAACTGCGCGACCAGGCCGCCGTTAGACGACATCCTGCTGACTGCGGCGGTGGCCCTGATCGGCGACGTGATGCAGCAATGCCGCCCCGATGAGCGCCAACAGCGCCTGGCCGAGGCCCTGCGTGAGCGGCCGTGCCTGCTCGTCCTGGATAACTTCGAGACCATCGCCGAGGACAGCGCGGTGTTACGCTGGCTGCAAACCATCGCCGCGCCGAGCACGGCACTCCTGGTGTCGCGGCAGCGTGTGCCGTCCTTGCGCGTCCCAACGCTTAGGCTCTCCACACTCTCGACCAACGATGCCGTGCGGCTTTTCACCCAGCGCGCCCGCGATGCCGGCTGGGAGGGGACGGACGCAAAGTCCCTGCCACGGCTCTGTACCCTGGTGGGCAATCTGCCGCTAGCCATTGCCCTCTTGGCCCCACGCGCCGCTGAGTTGCCGCTGCCTGTGCTGGAGGAGGCACTCCAGCAACATAGCGCGGCGCTGACCAACGACCACAGTCTGACCCTGGCCGAGGATCATCAGCGTATTGCCTCCTGCTTCCTGGTCTCTTTCGACCTCCTGAGCGAGGGTGCCCGTGTGCTGCTTACCCGTCTGAGCATTCTGCCCGATGGCCTGGACGAACGGTTCGTGGCGTCGTTCACGGCCATCACCGAGTGGCACCAGCCCCTGGCCGAGTGCCGGCGCTATGCGCTGCTTGTCCTGGAGCAACAACGCTATCGTTTCCACTCCTTGCTCCACCCCATTGCCCTGGCCCAGTTGGGCGACACGCTCCCCGCATGGCAGCAGCGTTTTGTGGCTTTTTTTTGTCAACTGGTACGCGACAATCGTGATATCAATGACCGGGCGCAACGAGCTGTCCTCGATGCGGAATGGCGCAACGCCCTGGCCGCGGCCGAGACGGCTGAAGCATTGCAGGACTGGGACACCGTGGGCACGCTGTCCGCATGGCTCGGCGACTTCCTGCGGCTACGCGGGCGCTGGGTGGAACGCGAGCACCTCAACCAGCGGGCGCTCGCGGCCTCGCGCCTTGCGGGTGATCGCCAGACCGAGGCAGGCAGGCTCAACAACCTCGGGGTTGTCTACTGGCACCAGGGGCGCTGGGCCGACGCTGAGGCTACCTATCAGCAGAGCTTAGCGCTCTGCCGGGAGCTGGGCGACCGCCACGGCGAGGGGCAAACTCTCAACAACCTCGGCATCGTCTACCAGGAGCAGAGGCGATGGGCCGACGCTGCCGCGGTCTATCAGCAAAGCTTAGCGCTCCGCCGTGAGCTGGGTGACCGCCACGGCGAGGGGCAAACTCTCGCAAATCTCGCGCTGCTGCGCCAGGCGCTGGGGGATAAGACAGCGGCACTGTGGCTCGCCCGGGAAGCTCTCCAGATTTTCGAGGCCACCGAGGATGCGGCAGAGCAGGAGAGGGTGCGGCAATTCGTGGCGGCATGGGAGCCTCCGGCACCGTAGCCCAGGCCTGCCGCGACGATCGGACGAGAGCGCCAAGGCATTAGCCAGCCAGCGGTGCGGCCCGTCAGGCCCTGGACGACCCCTCCTCCAACGCCCTCACCTTGAGATAATCCTCTATTATAGGCCATGGTGTTGGTGGGCTCCAGGGCCAGCACCCGGTCGAAGTCCTGCCGCCCTGAACATAGTCATGCAGGTTCGAGTACGCATTGCCACGCCGAAAATAGGCCAGCGCATTGGCGGCATCCTGGGCAATCAGGGCCGTCATCTAGAGACAATACCCGCGTCAAGTGAGCGTGAGGGTTCCTGTGCGGAAGTCCACCGTCAACGTCTGGCCCCGCACAAAATCCAGCCCCAGGAGGCCGTCAATGCCGGCGCTGGGAGGGAGGGTGTGCCCGAGTACAGAAAAAAGCCTGCGCTCGTGTCCCAACGCCACGATTCTATCGAGGGTGATACGGGGCACGAACTCGACGCCGCTTCCCGTAGTGACTTGGGTACGCTCGGGGGCAAGCGCGGGGTCGTAACCTAAGGCGACCAGCATCCCCACATTGATGACCGTCCCTGTTGCTCCGGTGTCAAGCGCCAACCGTAATACGGCACTCCCAGAGGGCCCTGCCACGGCAACCCCCACAATAATGAGGCCGGACTGCGGGGCAAAGGGGACGCTCATAGTACCACCGCGGTATCCTTGGGCAGCGTGCCCGTATACAGCATGGCAAAGCGTTTGGGGCGTAACCGCACGGCCTCGCGGTAGACTTCATCTCGATCTTTGCTGTGGGCGAGTACCTTCCCACTTTGCACTTCAAGCACGTCATTGGTCTGGGGCTCTTCGACCAAGACCCATTCGGCGACAAATTGCGCTTCGATTTCTGCAATAGTCAGTACATCAGGCATACGTTCGTCCTTTCCAAGAGAGTAGGACGACTATAGCCTCTTTGTTTGCGCACTGCATCCAGGTCGTTCTGGATGCAGTGCGGCACAGCGTAGACTCTGCCGGGAGCTGGGCGACCGCCACGGCGCGGGGCTCACTCTCGGAAATCTCGCGCTGCTGCGCCAGGCTCAGGGGGATAAGAGCGAGGCCCTGCGGCTTGCCCGGGAAGCCCTCCAGGTTTTCGAGGCCACCGAGGATGCGGCAGCGCAGGAGAGGGTGCGGCAATGCGTGGCAGCATGGGAGCCGCCGGCACAGGAGCCCAGGCATGCCGAGACGATCTGTTGATAGTGCCAAGTCGTGAGCCAGCGGGGCGGCCCGTCAGGCCCTGGACGATCCCTCTTCCAAGGCCCTGGCTCGCAAATAATCCGCAAAGCTGGCGCGGTGATCCCCGCGCATGGCATGCACAATGCCGCGATGCCGGTAGGCACTCCAGAAGGTCGGATCAAGGGTCATGGCCTGCGTGAGGTCAGCCAGGGCCTCGTCGAGCCGGTCGAGCTCCACGTACGCCAGGCCGCGGTTGTGGTAGGCATCGCGATAGGCTGTATCCAGCATCAGAGCCTGGCAAAAATCCTCCAGGGCCGCGGACACCTCGCCAGTGCACAGCCAGGTGATGCCACGATTGTTATAGGCCATGGCGTTGCTGGGCTCCAGGGCCAGCACCCGGTCGAAATCCTCCCGTGCCTGGGCATAGTCATGCAGGTTCGAGTACGCGTTGCCACGCTGGAAATAGGCCAGCGCATTGGCGGCATCCTGGGCAATCAGGGCCGTCATCTGCACCATGATGTAGTGCTGCTCGTCGGGATCACGCTCCAGGCCACTGTAGAAGTCGCTCAGATCCATATGCTACCGCCTATGCCCCCACGGATGGGGCCGTGGCACTATTCCACCAATTCTCCTTGCTGGGCGCTCCAGCGAGAACGCGCACCGCGTTTGGCTGGTGGGGAAAGTAAGGGCGGCCAGTCTGCTGGCCGCTTCCTTCTGGCAACGCCGTTGACACTTGACATTGCCGTATAGAACCAATATACTCATAGGCATGAAACTGACCTTGCAACTCCAACTCCTCCCAGATGCGCTACAGGCAGACGCCTTGCGCAGCAGCGTTGAACGCTTCAATGAAGCGGCAACGTGGCTGGCAGGCATAGCGTTCGCGCAACAGTGCGCCAACAAGGTGGCGTTGCAAAAGCTGGCGTACTACGAGTTGCGCGAGCGGTTTGGACTGCCAGCCGATACCACAATACGGTGTATTGCCCAGGTTGTCGAAGCCTATAAAAGAGACAAGAGGGTTGCCCCTACCTTTCGCCTGCATGCGGCTGTGCCTTTTTCGGTGCGGAAGAACCTGGGATTTAAAGGGCCAAACAGGGTGAGCATTCAAACGCTGACAGGCCGTGTGATGGTGCCGTACCTCATGGGGACGTACCAACGCGACCGCTTTGGCTGCGCGCATGGGCAAGCTGACTTGGTGTTGCGCCGGGACGGGAGATGGTTTCTGCTGGTGACGGTGGATGTGCCTGATGGCACGCGCATACCCGTGAGCGACTTTATCGGTGTGGATCTCGGCGTGGTCAATCTGGCAACAACGTCTGACGGCACAACGCACAGCGGGGAACAGATTGCAGCGTGCCGCACGCGGTATGCGAAGAGACGCCAACGGTTGCAATGTGCCGCGCATGTCGCCCAGATGGACGGCAAGCGACCGAAAAACATGCGACGGGCGTTGCAACGGACCGCCATGCGCGAAGCGCGGTTTCGTCGGGACGTCAATCATTGCATCAGTAAGACGCTCGTTGCGGAGGCTTACAGGCACCGGACGCGGCATAGCCCTGGAAGACTTGACGGGTATCCGTGGACGGACGCAGTTCAGGCAGCCGCAACGCGCCAAGATGGCCGGATGGAGCTTTGCGCAGCTCAGAAGTTTTGTCGAGTACAAGGCCAAGCTGGCAGGTGTACCCGTGGCGTTGGTCGATCCTCGGAACACCAGTCGAGGCTGTAGTCAGTGTGGGCATGTGGCGCAAGCCAATCGACGATCTCAAGCGCGTTTCTCCTGCAAAGCCTGCGCCTATACGGCCAACGCGGATTTCAACGCCGCGCTCAATATCAAATACCGGGCGCCAGTCAATGCGCCTCAGGTTGCGGGTCGCGTCCCTCAGCAGCTCTGGCTGCTGGCTGGCGTCGGCGCCAGCGACAAGTTCTCGCTAGATCGCTTCCCAGCGATTAGCGGGAGTCGTTGACGGATCAATGATCTTCTCCTTGATGAGCCAGCGGCCGTCCACCTTGACGCAGGTATCCACATAACTGCCCATGGCACGGACGGCCTTCTGATCACTCTCAGCATCCCAGCGCAGGGAAAACCAGTACGAGGTGACGCGATAGGCGCCGCCCTCGGTGGCATCGACGAACAGATGCTGCACGTGATGCTGCCCGCCGCGCCGGTTGGGGCGCGTCAGGAAAAACGTCGCAAAGCCTCGGGCGCCACCCGCCGCAGCGTCCCAGCGTTTGCCCATGACATCTTTCACCACGCCATCCGGGGTAAACGTGGCCACCACCCCTTCAATGTCGCCGGTGTCCATCCCCCACACATAGCGCGCCAGGGTATCGTAGATCGCCTGGCGCTCCTCCAGGCTCAGCGTTGCGGCTGCCATACTCGTGCTCCTTTAGGCCTGCACGGCAGCGTGAAACTGCCGCATCGCCTCAATCTGTTGCGCCACGGCCCCGACGCCCTGGCCCGAAGTGTAGAAGGTCACATGCGTTGCCCCCAGGGCCTGCCAGCGCTCAGCAGCCTCACGCCATTGCTCCGGGCCGCCAATGCTGCTGCGCACCCAGGCTTCGATACCAAAAGCCTGCGGATCGCGGCCCTGGGCCCGCAGGTAATCGTGCAGGCGCTCCAACTGACCAGCGGTGCGTTCATCGGGCTGCCCGAGCGGGATCCAGCCCTGGCCGTATTGCGCGGCGCGGCGTAACACCGCTTCGGCGCCGCCGCCGAACCAGATCGGGATCGGGCGCTGGATGGGCCGGGGATTGATCCCGGCGTGTTGCACGCGGTCGAAGGCGCCCGTAAAAGTCACGCTGCGCTCGGTCCACAGGCGGTTCATCAGCTCGATCTGCTCTGCCTGCCGGCGCCCGCGCACGTGCCAATCCTGCCCAAGGGCTTCGTATTCCACCGGGTTCCAGCCCACGCCAATGCCCAGGCGCAAACGCCCGCCGGACACTACGTCCAACTGCGCCGCCTGCTTGGCTACGAGGGCGGTCTGGCGCTGCGGCAGAATGAGCACGCCACTGGCCAGGCCAACGCGCTGGGTGACGGCGGCAATATAGGCCAGCGTCACAAACGTCTCGTGGAAGGCATCATCCACGTCATACGGTCCCTGGAAATCCGGCAAGGCGGCGCGGTCGGCTCCCAAGACGTGGTCCGAAACTTCCAGAAAATCAAAGCCCATGGCTTCGGCCGCCTGGGCCCAGTCGCGGATAGCCAGGTGATCTGGCGGCATGTCACGGGTGGGGAAAAAGGCACCGATCTGCAACGACATGTGTGCTCCTTGTGTACTGCGAGTCTACCTCCGCAGACCCGGCTAACGCCTGTTAGCAGGCTCGATATGCCCATCCACGCAAGGCCCTTAACTCCACGGCCGCTCGGCTGCCGCATTGCGCCCGGCAATGCGCCCGAAGGCCAGGCACTCGCCAATGTTGCCAGTGCCTTGGTAGAGATAACTGTAGATCGAACCCAGCTCCCCGGCGCTGTACAGACGCGGGATCGGGCTGCTGTCAGGCCGCACAATCTGGGCCCGCACATTGCGCCGCGGGCCGCCCTGGGTGTTGAGCATGGAGGGCGACAGTTCGACGGCATAAAACGGCGCCTGCTGCAGTGGTGCCAGCATCAGCGTGCGGCCGAAGTCCGCATCAACACCGGCCTGGCACTGCGCATTCCAGCGCGTCACCGTGTCGGTCACAGCGGCCGGGGACAGCCCCAGGGCCTGGGCTAAGGCCGGCAGGGTCTCGGCACGCTTGATCCAGCCTTTGGCTAACTCGGTGCTGTTGTCGTCGCTCCAGTCATAGCGCTCGATCATGGGCGTCCAGCCCGAGCGCGGCTCTTTGTCGTACAGGGGACCAGCGCTGAACATGGTGTGATCCATGAGCATAAACATCGGGCATGGGGTGGTGAGCGGCGTCCAGGAGCCCGTGACATTGACCTTGCCGTGCGACGTCTTGTACTTCTCGTCGGCAAAGCGCTTGCCGTTCGGACCCACCACGATCATGCCACCGGGCGGCTGTTTGGCGAAGTGCAAGGCCACCATGGAAAACGTCGTGGGGTATTCGGGCACCTTGAGCGCCATGGACGGCCCGGCAAAGTTGTTCATGTGCCACAGGTCGGCGCCCACGGTCATGGCCATGGTGATGCCATCGCCCTCATTATACGGTGAGCCCGAGGTGTAGCAGTACGGCACGCCCGGCAGATAATTGCGGATCATCTCCTGATTGTTTTCAAAGCCGCCGCAGGTCAACACCACCGCCTGCCGCGCCGCAATGTGATACGGGTGGCCAGCGCGTACGACCCTGACGCCGAAAATCTCGCCGGTCACGCCGTGCTGGATGAGTCCTTTACCCGGTGTCTCATAGAGAATCTCGATGGAGCGGGCTTTGACGGCGCGCTCCAGCATGCCCCAGGTGTGCGAAAAGCCGACAATCGGCCCGTGGTGGAACTTGTGCACGCAGTCCGCGCCGGGCAGCTCGGGGAACTCGATGCCGACGGGTTGATGCTGATGCTCCTGCGGGTCGCCGCCTATACTCTCGACCCAGGCGTTGTTCTGGCCCATTTCCTCGGCCCACACCTGCACCATGTCGTCTGGCACGCGGTACGGCCCGCAGAGGGCCTGCAGATAGGTCTGGGCTTTCTCCACGGAGGACGTGTTGAGATACCCCTGCCCAGCCACGCGGGTATTGCCGCCCTCTTGGCCCTCAGGGGCCTTGTCGAGTAGGAGCACCTTGGCCCCGGCCTCGCAGGCGGTAATCGCCGCCGCGGCGCCAGCGGCGCCAAAGCCGACCACGATCACATCTGCGTCTCTATCCCAGGTGGCTGGGAGCCACGGCTGGTGTTCCATGTCTGCTCCTTAGAAAAATGGTCATCCGTGGGCGATGGGTGCGGCGGGGAGGAGCCCAACGCCAGCAGAGCGTGCGGGCGCTGGGCCAGACGAAAACCTTACATGCTACGACGTGTCCGCCAGCCGTAGCCCAGCAAACCGAGCGTACCGGTGGCGAGCAGCAGCCAGGTCGACGGCTCAGGCACTTCGGTCAGAAAGCCGCGAATCTCGCCACCAGGACTGAAGGTGCTATGGATGTTAAAATAGGCCTCACCATCTCGCAGTCCAGACAGCAGTGCGGCCTCCGCCCCCGCGACCGTCCCCCCCCCACCGAAGACGATGTTGTTGAGAAAGCCAGTAGTGTAGGTAGCTGCCTGGGTCAAATCGAGAACCGTCGCATAGGTGCCGCTTGTCACTCCTGCCGGAAAAAGCGGCAACGTCCCAGGGGTCACTGCCACACCCACGGTCCCAGCCCCGGGAACGGTCGTGCAGCAGTGGATGTGCGCTACGGTGGTCGTCCCGACCAAATCCTGGAAACTCGCATTGATCGACAACGTGTGGGCCACGGTATCGAAGACCACCAGGGCCTGGCCTGTCCCTGGTGAAGCCACCGGGGGAGACTCGCTCGGACCATCAAGTAACGCGAAGAAAGTGATCTGCACGGCATGGCTCGGGACAGCAGTCATGAGCAACACCATGAACGATAGGATACTACTGAAGATCATGCGGTATCGTGTCATCGTCATCGACTCCTTTGTTTTTCTCCGCTAGGTATACCTCTCGGGAGACTCTGGCTGCCGTGCCGGAGTCATCGAGAGACATGGGGGACACAAGGTCTTCTACGCCACCTCACGGGCGGGCAATATACCACACATCCTGCATCGACTCCAAGGATGTGCCAGGGCAGGAACAGACCCGCCGTCCTCCTGCCCGGCGTATTTAATACCCCAGTTGCTTGTTAATGATGCCTTCCAGCGGCTTGTTGCGCTGTAAGTGCCCAAGATTACGGATAAAGCGGTCGATATTGCGCCCGGCGCGGTACTGACTGGCGCCAGCCGTGTGCGGCGTCATCATGACGTTGTCCATGTCCCACAGCGCACTGTCGGGCGGTAGGGGCTCACGGGGCGCTACGTCGAGGGCCGCACCGCGAATTTTTTTGCCCTGCATAGCGCGCACCAAGGCGTCTTCCTCCACCACCTCGCCACGCGTAACACTAACGAGATGCCCGCTACGCTTCCCAATCCTCGAGCCTCAGCCCGTTGACGCGGGTGAACTCGCGTGTGTTGTGTGTCACGAGGATCAGATCGTGCGCCAGCCCAATAGCCGCAATCAGGAGATCATTCGGGCCAATGGGCGTTCCAGCAGCTTCCAGCTGGACGCGGATACGTGCATAGTGTGCAGTCGCAGCATCGTCGAAAGGAAGGCTTCCCAGTGGTGCCAGGAAGGCACGCTGTTGCGCCAGTGTCTTCGCAGGATTGTTGCTTTTCAGCGCGCCAAAGAGCAACTCCGCACGCGTGACCGCACACACGCCAATATCGTCTGGGGACACTGCCTCCATCTGGCGGATGATAGGCTCAGAGCGCCGGTTCAGGTAGCGCATGCAGACGTTGGTATCCAGGAGATACTTCACTGCAGGGCGTCGCGCTCTTCGTAGGTACCCTGTGACGGACGAGCGATCGGATCGTCTGCGAGGCTGCCCGCTGTCTGCGCAAAATAACCTGGAGGCCAACTGCGTTTGGCTTTCGGCTGGACAACGACGAGCACTTCCAGATCGGTATCCGTCATGTCAAGGGGCAGAGCCAAGGTGAGGATACCATCTGCGCCCACATGGGTGTCTATTTTCATCGTTTGCATGGGTTTGCTGTCCTTCAGATGGTGTGTGCTGTGCTCGCGCCTCCAAGGGGTATGAGGTCGGTAGAGGCTATCCGGACGGAAGCGAGGCGTCAGAGGGGGAGATTGTCGAGGCTGGCAAGCACCGCACCGATCACCAGCCTCGACGACGGTTAGTACCCCAGTTGCTTGTTAATGATGCCTTCCAGCGGCTCGTTGCGCTGTAAGTGCCCAAGATTACGGATAAAGCGGTCGATATTGCGCCCGGCGCGATACTGACTGGCGCCAGCCGTGTGCGGCGTCATCACGACGTTGTCCATGTCCCACAGCGCACTGTCGGGCGGCAGGGGTTCGCGTGGCGCTACGTCGAGGGCCGCGCCGCGAATTTTTTTGCCCTGCATAGCGCGCACCAGGGCGTCTTCCACCACCACCTCGCCACGCGTGACACTGACCAGAAAGGCGCTCGGCTTCATGTGATTAAACGCCTCGTCATTGAACATGTCGTGCGTTTCTGGGGTCAGCGGACAACAAATCGCCACCACGTCCGAGGTTTCCAGGAGCGTGTGGAAAAAGGCCGGGGGCTGCACCTGCGCCACTTCCGGGGAGGGGGCCACGGGGTCGCGATCCATCGCCTGGCAGTGCATGCCAAAGGCCTGGGCCCGCCGTGCCATGGCGCGGCCGGTGCCACCAAAGCCGACGATGCCCATGGTTAGGCCACTGAGTTCGATCATGTCGCGCCGCAGGGCCGGGCGGTGGTTCCAGGAATCAGGGCCCATTTTCAGGGTGCGGGGCAATTGCCGCGTCAACTGCAGCAGAATGCCAAAGCCGTGATCCGCCAGGTGCTCGCCAACCAGGCCTTTTTCGCTGGTTAACACCACAGCGCTGTCACGGAACTCGGGATAGAGGAAGGCATCCACGCCCGAGGACGTGGCCTGCACCCAACGCAATTTGGGGGCCGCTTGGAACAGTGCGAGCGGCACGCCGCCCAGGATCACATCGGCGTTGGCGGCGTGCTTGCCTGCCTCTTCTTGGGTAGTGACCACGACCTCGGCATCCGGGCCAGCCGCAGCCCGAATGCGGGCCACGTCATCGTCAGAGAAGCGTGGGAGGGTCAAACCCGGAATCAGGATGACTTTCATGCTGGGCCTCATTTTATGGTTGGTGATGACTCGTTCATGGTTGGGACGGTGACACTGCGGCGTTCGTCGATGGCCTGCAAGACGGCGCGCGTCACCGCCACCATTTGCACGCTGTCCTCGCCATCGGGGAGCAGGCTGCGCTCTCCACGCAGTTCGCCCTCGAAGGCGTGCACCTCCAGGGCATACGCCGGGCTGGCGGGAAAACGTTCCTCCGTGGTGCCGCTGTGGTCCCGCAGGCGCACCACGTGCTCGGGGGCAAAGCGCAAGGCCGAGGTGATGAGCGTGGCCTCGGCACCTGCGATAATCAAGTTATTTTCGGCATGGCCAATCTCGCGGGTGGCGCGTGCCACGGCGTGACACTCGCCGTCCAGACGACCCAGCACGGTGACGGTATCGTCCGGCGCGCCGTGCCGTCGGTCCGGGTGCGTGAAGGCGCTGACTTCAGCGAAGTGCTGGCCACTCACCCACTGGATGAGATCGAGCAGATGCACCCCGACATCAAAGATCACGCCGCTCTGCGCCACGTCTTCACGCCAAGCGGTACGCGACCCCAGGCCGGAGGCGCGCTCCAACGAGATGGCCGCCAGCCGTCCGAGTCGCCCACTGCGTACGATCTCCCGCGCCCGCCCCACCGCCGTGTCGAGGCGGATCTGGTGCGCGATGCGCAGCACCACGCCGGCATCGCGGCAGGCCGCCACCATCTCACGTGCCTGCGCCACATGTATGGCGAACGGTTTTTCACACAGCACGTGCTTTTTGCCACGTGCCGCGGCCAGCACGGCCTGATGATGCAGGGCGTTGGGCAGGGCAATGTACACCGCGTCGATGTCGGAGTCGTGCATCAGCGCTTCCAGATCGGTATGGACCCGCGCCACCCCAAAACGTGCGGCAAACGCTTGCCCCTTGGCCGGTGAACTCCCCAGACAGGCGGCGAGCTGCGAGCCCGCGCTCTTGACCATCGCCGGCACGACAAAATCGGCTGCCACCCAGCCCAGACCGACAAGACCCCAGCGTACGGGGGACGGTGTGTCACGCACGCGCCTTCCTCCTGTTGCACGGCCTTTTGGCCGCAGGTATTCGATACGAAACGCGGGACGATTATAAAGGGTGCTGCCAGCGCTGTCAGCCGTAAAGCGGCTGGCAGGCGGCCCGCGACTGGAGGGGCCGAGGCGGCGCAGACGTGGCAACAGGCAGAGCCGACGCCTGAGGCGCGGCCCAGGCCTGCCGGCATGCACAAGGCGCCCCTCCTCGTCGTCGGGGCCACCAGCCAGCCGCTCCAGAAGGCGAGGTGCTAAATACCCTGTGGCCGCGTGGGTTTGGGCTGCCGCAGGCGTTGCCACCAGGACAGCGCCTGCCATTGTTCGAGCTGCTGGAAGTATTACGCGTTGAGTGCTACGGCACGGTCGATATTGGCACTGGGATGGGGCATAGAAAACAGCGCGACCTTCCGTGGATCGGGCGGCAGGCCCAGACTCTCCTGGAGCCTGAGAGCTCGGGAACCCAACGCTTCATGCACCCGTATCAATTCCTTACCCGCGAGCTCTTGCAGCAGCGTCCGGAACCAGGCGTACTCGTTCCGTAGCCGCGTAGCCGGGGCAGGCGCGTGCAGGAACGGCGTCACCCCGTATACACGTGTAGCAGCACGCTGGCAGCGGCGTCCCACGCGGCCACGTGCTGGTGCATGCGAAAACACCGCTGTAACCCTTGCAGTAGGTCTGGCGCCAGGTGCAGCATGCCCACCTGCACCAGATGCTCCCAGCACTCCACCTCCTCGGCGTAGCACGCTGCGGCTTCCTGCCAGCGCTGGCAGTCCTCCAACGTGCCGCCTTTCCCCTTTAAGGTGCGTGCGAGATCCCGTACCCCTTGGCACGCACTGCTCTCCTCGACCAGGCGCCGCTGGCAGGCCAGCGCGTCTTCGTAGTACAGCAGGGCCTGTGCTATGGCAGCGCGGGCCTCGCCAGGGCGCCCCAGCTGCCCCAGCGCCACGCCCTTGCCGTCCCACGTCGCCGCGTTCTCGGGCTGCCGCGTCAGGGCCTCCTCGAAGGCCGCCAGGGCCTCGCCAGGGCGCCCCAACAGCCCCAGCGCCCAGCCCTTGCCGTGCCAGGCTGCCGCGTTCTCGGGCTGCCGCCTCAGGGCCTGCTCCAAGGCCACCAGGGCCTCGCCAGGGCGCCCCAGCTGCCCCAGCGCCACGCCCTGGCCGTGCCAGGCTGCCGCGTCCTCGGGCTGCAGTCTGAGGACGTGCTCATAGGCCACCAGGACCTCGCCAGGGCGCCCCAACAGCCCCAGCGCCCAGCCCTTGCCGTGCCAAGCCATGGGATGCTCCGGTTGCAGCCGCAGGGCCCGCTCAACCACTGCAAGGCTGTGTTGGGCCTGCTGCCGACGTATCCGATACGTCCGGCCTAGGTATAACAGGCCGTCGACATCCCCGAGATCTTCTAAGACCTGCGCCAGTTGCAGAAAATGCTCCTCTGGCGTGTGCCCCTCGCTGTAGGTCACCACGCCGTGTAGATACGCCGGTTCAGGCTGGATAAGGTCGGGCTGCATGGGCCTACGAATGAAATCGGTGTCTGCCAGAGCTTCGAGGGCATCCGCGAGATGCAAGGTGCGCTGAAAAATCTGCCTCACAACAGCCTGGAGACGGACCTCGGTGTGGGGAAGAATGCCCGCCGCCTCCAGCAGCACGAACCCCCGCAAGGTGTCGCGCTGCTCCGGCGTTACATCGACCAGAAACCTCTGGCGCATCGCCTGGAGCGCGTCGTCCATGGTAATCGAACCGGGGGTGGGCAACAGCGCCGCATCGTCTGGCACCCAGGAGATACGCCCCACGTCACGGGCGAGGTGCTCCTTCTCTGCCGCTGTGAGCGGGCGTAGGCGCAGTTTCAGTGGGATATTCTCGTAGACACGGCTCAGGGTCGTCCCATAGTCTCTTTGGACCACGTCCAATTGTGCGCCATCCTGGCAGGTCGCCGCGATAGCCCACTGCGCTTGCACTGCCGTGAGCCGGCCACCCCATTCCAGCAGATCCGGCCCTCCTGCTGGCGCATAGTGGTTCAACTCATCCAGCAACACGAGCACCCGGCGCTGGGCGAACACGGCACAGGCTTCGACCGGGATGGGACGATCACGAAAAGGACGCACCACGTCATAGCCGGTCATGTGAGTGATAATCTCATACAGGGTACGGCTTTTACCTTCCAGGGGCTGCCCTATCAAGATCACGCTGCGGCCTTGCTGCAAAGCCTGCACGAGATCCGTGGTTTCGTACGCTTGTTGCTGGCTGAGTGGGCTCTGCGGCGCATACACAACGGCAGTGCGCGGGATGTACGGATGGTCATGCGGTCGGTCGTATGGGTCAACGTCGTCCAGACATATCTCCGTGGCCGGTTTGCACAGGGCGAAGTGCGCACGTAACTGGCGGAGATGTTCCGCTTGCTCATAGCGCCGTTTCCCCAACCACGACCAAAGATGCAGGAGGCCCAACGCCAGCAAAGCCAAACCGAGATCGTGCCAATGGGCCGCGAGAAACTGCCGCACCTCCTCACGAGGTGGCGCAAAAAGCCAGTTGACGGCCACCCCGGTGATGACGCTAACGACGACAACACCCCAGAGCCATTGGCACAGTGTGTAGACGTGTCGCATCGCATGCCCCTCGGTTCTCACGCATCTCTTGGTCTCTCCTGGCCCACGCACCCCATGTCGCCAGCGCCACCGTGGGCCAGGCAGCCATGATACCACGATGTCGGGACCTCTTCATCCGGCGCGACAGGCTCTGGTGGGCGCCCCCGCAGGCGCTGCTGGCCTGGGGCGCCGGCGGTTAGGCCATGCCAATGGGCTCCGGGAGTTGGGCGAGCAGCGTGCCAGGGCGGGCGCGCATCATGTCCTCCAGTTCCCGACGGATGGCGGCATAGCCCGGATCGTCGAAACAGTTCACCATCTCCGCCGGGTCGTGCACCAGGTCGTACAGCTCCCCGGCTCCCGAGTTGAGTTCAAAGGTGCATTTATGCGTCTTGGTGCGCACGGTGCGCAATTGGAGGCCCACGCCGCAGCGCGATGGATGCACGTGCCACTCGCTGTAGGCCACATCCCGCGTGGCGCTCTGGTCGGTGAGCACGGGATAGAGACTGCGCCCCTGCACCGTGGCCGGCGTCGGCAAGCCCGCCGCCTCGTAAAACGTCGGCGCCAGGTCGAGGGTAGAGACCGGCTCGCGCACCACGTGACCCGCCGGTATCCCAGGGCCTTGCAGCACCAACCCAACCCGCAGCAGATCTTCATACGGGATCGGATGTTTGAGGTACAAGCCGTGGTTGCCCAGCAATTCCCCATGGTCCGTGGTGTAGATCACCAGCGTGTTGTCGCGGCAGCCCAGGGCATTGACGGCTTCGAGCAAGCGCCCGACCTGGTGATCGATCTGGGAGATCATGCCATAATAATTCGCCGTCATATACGCCAGTTGCTCGTCCGTCTGTGTGGGCATACGCGAGCCCTCCGTACGGAATTGCAACATGCTGGGGTCCGTCAGCTGCGGCGTGCCTTCCAATACCGCCTTATGCCACCAGGGCCGCCGTTCCACATCGCGCACCCGATGTTTGGGGAGCACCATGTCCTTGGGATCGTACAGGCGGCTCCAGGGCTCTGGGCAATCAAACGGATGGTGCGGGTCTGGAAACGAAGTCCACAGGCAAAACGGCTGGCGCGGGTCGTGGGCCTGTAAATAGGCGATGGTCCGGTCGGCAATCCAGGTGCTGGAATGCCACGCCGCCGGCAGGGCAGAGTACCAGGTCTGCGCCGCCCCGACGTCCGGCCCGAGGGATTGCGTCCACAGCGTGTAGGCCTGGTCTGCGGGTAAGCGTGACAGCAACCAACGTTCGTAGTGCCCCACGGCGGGGGATTCGATGGGCCGGCGGCGATTCAGGTGGCCCAGTACGGTCAACTCGGCATGCTGAAAGCCCATATACGGCCCGTGCCAGTCGGGGGCATACTGCGCGTCACGCACCTTGCATTCTGGTGTCCCGGTGGGCTGAAACGTGGCGCGCGTCGAGAAATGCGCTTTGCCGATGAGGGCGGTGTGATAGCCGTGCGCTGCCAGCGTGCCGGCAAAACCGGCGGCACCGACTTGGGGATTGAGGTCCACCCCGTTGTCCCACACGCCATGGGTGAGCGGTAACAGGCCGGTCAGGATCGAGGCCCGCGACGGCTGACACACCAGGTTCGGCGTGACACAGGCGGCGAAGCGCGTCCCCTGTGCGGCTAGCAGATCCAGGTGCGGTGTGCGGATGGCCGGGTTCTCAAAGCCAAAGCAATCGGCGCGTTGCTGATCCGAGGTAATGAGGAGGATGTTGGGTTGAGTAGTCATGGCTCGGCCCCTTTGCTTACGCCTGCCGCACGTGCGGCAACACCTCAGTTGCACAACGCTCTAACTGCCCAAACTGGTCGGGCCCGCCAAAGCGCACCACCAGCGTCTGCGCGCCAGCCGTGACGAAGCTGGTGAGCCACGAGGCACAGCTTTCTGCCGTGCCAGCACAGGCGCCCTGCTGGCGTGACAGCGTCTCGTAGGGCGCGCCATAGTAATGTTCCATGAAAGCCTGCACCTCACGCTGCGCCTGCGGCACATCGCTGTTGATGTTCAGCGTGGTGTACACACAACGCGGCAGCGCCTGCACATCCTGGCCCATCTCATGCGCAAAGCCCTGGATCTGCTCCCACTGCGTAGCAAAGAACTCGGGGGAACGCGGGTTGGGAAACCAGCCATCGCCCATGCGCAAGACGCGGCGCTGGGCGTTTTCCACCGAGCCGGCAATCCACAATGGAATGCCAGCCGGCTGGAGAGGGCGCAAGCCCAGGCTGACGTCCTCTAACTGAAAATGCCGCCCGTGGAAGGTGACGCGCGGCTCGCTCCACAAGCGCCGCATGAGGGTGAGGGATTCTTCGAAGATACCGAGACGATGCCGAAACGACACGCCGCAGGCGGCAAATTCGCGCTCAATGGTGCGATTCTTGGTGGCCACCCCGACGCCGAGGATGAGACGGCCCTGCGACAGGATATCGACGTTGGCGGCCTCGTTGGCCAGGATCACCGGATGGCGCAGGGCCGGTAACAGTACCGCGGTGCCCAGACGCACGCGCCGGGTACGCGAGGCCACCGCGGCCAGGGTGGTCATGGCTTCCAGACGTGGGCGGGCCAGGATGCTATCGCCGACCCACACCGAGTCAAAACCCAGTTCTTCGGCCCGCACGGCCAGGTCGATAATTTTGCTGAGGTCCGGGGCGCCCTGCGCCATAACTACCTCGCGGGTGGGCAGTAACAAGCCAATGGACACGGCTGATGCGGCCATCATCCTCTCCTCTCGTCGTGTGAGTGCTGTTGGGGTGCCTACGGCGGTGGTACCGTAGCGCTGCCCTGTATACCAGAGAAACGCCGGCGGTGCCACGGTACGGATGGTGCGCCACGTAGATCAGGCAGTCCATGCTGTGGCGCTGTAGTTGCGGGCGACAGTGGCAACCACAGGTGGCCGCCACACGTGGTTGGCCAAGCGCTGGGACGGTGGCTGGCCAACCCTCCCTGCGCAAGCAGCAGGGACAGGCTGAGCCAGGGCTGGCAGTGTGGCATGCCCTACCGTCCAGGCTGTGCTTGGGCCAGGGCTTTCATATCGACGGGCAGACCAGCTACCAGAAAATACACGGCCTCCGCCTGGGCCGCGAGGCTCTGGTTCGCCCGACCGAGGACATCACGATACAAGCGTCCCAGGGCATTCTCTGGGACCAGCCCCAGGCCGACTTCATTGCTGACGACGATACAGGTGCCTGCCCTGGCCTGACACGCTTGTACCAAGGCGGCCACTTCGGCCTGCACGGCGGCATCGACCACGGTGGGATCAGGCGGCTCCCCACAGGCGAAGAGCGTGTTGCTGACCAGCAAGGTGAGGCAATCGACGACCACCACCGCCACCGCCGCTGGATAGGCCGTGATCGCCTGGCCCACGTGGCGTGGGGTTTCGAGCGTCCGCCACGCCTGGGGTCGCTCCTCGCGATGCCGCGCAATGCGCCGGACCATGTCGGCATCCCCCGCCTCGGCCGTGGCGACAAAGAGCACATCCTTGCCGCCGAGTGTCTCGGCTACACGCTGGGCGTAGGCGCTCTTGCCGCTGCGCGCCCCGCCTAAGATCAGCAGTAAACGTCCCATAAAACTATCTCCTTTTTCCGAGGTACGAGGGGATCGGCACGAGAACCAGCCGTGTGCAGTCTTGCGAGCCCTGTCTGCAGTCCCACACACCAGACGATGATTGTGGTGTCAAGCGGGGCGCCACCGCCAGAGCGTCCGCAGGCCGGCCTGCGTCCACCCGACCACCAAGCGCAGTGGACGCAGGACAATGTACAGCGGGAACAGCGCCACCGGCAGCGGGCGCCACCAGTAGTCGCCCGACGTAGGGGTAGAGAGCAGACGTAGCACGTAGATGAGTCGTACACGCCACTGCGGGAACAGCAGGCACAGGATGCGGAGCTTGACTCGCTGCCGCGGCCGCGGTGGGGTGGGAAAACGGGGTAGCCAGGTCGGGGGAGGATGACTGTCAGCACTGAGCGCCGGCGGCAACTCCCAGAGGGTCTGGCACGTGTCGATGGTCAGTTGGACGATTTCCTCCCAGCCCCATTGCCGGGCTAACGCCCATACGGTAGGCCAATCCAGCGTCCACGCCCAACAGATCTCCTGAATGTCTACCAGCCATTTCAGGCCTTGCCACTGGCTCCTGGCGGCATGGAGTATCAAGGCCAGCAAAGTCCATTCAGGGCTCATGGCCCAGGCATCTACCCCGAGCACCGTGGCGGGATGGCACGCGGCCCAGAGGGCCTCCATGGCACACGCGTGCCGTGGGTCGCCCCCGAGCAGTCCCCAGTGCAGATCGACATCATACCGTAACCCGTCTGGCGTGCGGAGCAGGGCAATTTCGAAATGTATGGGGGAAGTGGTCCACCACTCCCACGGTCCTTGCGCCCGATATCCCTGGGCCTCCAGGAGGTGCACCACGGGCGGGATCTGCGCTTTGGGCACGACGATATCGATGTCCGCGCAGTCCCGGAGCATGCAATCCCCATACAGCGCTTCCGCCAGGGCCATCCCTTTCAAAGGCAGCACCGCAATACCTGCCGCCATCAGTTGCCGTAGGATACGACGCAGTTCTTGTACGAGGAGCATATTATGGATACTACGAGTCCGCGTGCGTCGTTGCAGCTCAGCAACGACTGTGGCAGGGACCTGCCAATAACCCAGCCGCTGCAGCTGCGCGGTGAGCAGGGGCAACACGCTGTGGAGACGGGCCTGCGCCAGCAACACGGGCCAATCCAGTGTCCCACCGAGCAGCGTACGCAGGCGCGCGGCATTACTCGGGAAGCGGTGACGTTGGAGCAACAGCAGGAGCGCGGCATCTTCCTCAGAATATGGTAGGGAGGGCTGCACGTCAGGCGTTTCCTTTGTTGAGGCTTCCGGGGGTGTCGAGAGCACGCGACCTGTGCATGACGGGCTCTGCCGGTAGACAGCGCACAGAGTATGCTTTACACTGTCTGCTTATGCAATCTTGTCGCCTTGTCCCGCGGAGGGGACTCGCTAGGTGTGCGACCGGGGGCGAGACGCCAGCAGTGCCCGCAACACGTGTGCACGAAAGGATGATGCATGCCGAATGCCAACATCTTTGCACAATTTGGCTTGTTCGTGCGGCGTGGCTTCCTGGATGCCGAGGCCTGTCGGCTGATCCGTGACACCATGGCGTCTGCCACACGGACACGGGCGTTGGTGCGGCCCGTGGGACAGGCAGCCGGTGTCGTCGATGAACAGTCGCGGCGTACCGATGTCGCGGAGGTGCCGGCAGCCACTGCCACACTGGTGGCGGACCGTTTACGTGCGATACAACCGGAGATCGCGCAGCATTTCCGTGTGCAGTTGTCAGGGTGTGAGACACTCAGATTTTATATCTATGAAGTCGGCGATTTTTTCGCTCCCCACCTGGATACGTATACTGATCCACTGGCGCCAGAGAACGTGAAGGCGCGCCAAGTTTCGATCTCGATCTTCCTGAATGATGGCATCGGTGGGCCTGGTTGTCCCCCCTATAGTGGTGGTGCTCTGGTGTTATCAGTTCGGTGAGGCGATACTGTACTTTGTGGCGGATGACCACGCGCTGTACGAGCAGTTTGCCCAACGCTATAGCGATTGCGCGGTGTCAGCCCCTGTCGCCCCTGCGGTGTCACAGGTGGGCTGCATCATACGTCATAGTACCCATCCCCCCTTGGTGCTGCTGACCTTCCAGGGCGGGGCGCCGCGCGATCCTGCGGGCACGGCGCTGAGTCTGTTCCGTGGGATGACACCCGTGGCCCCGCCGTATGTCGTCACCGACTCGCCTCTTGCGGGTTGGCGGCTGGCTGGGGGCGCCACGCAGCCTGTACTCACCGCATGCGAGGCGCACGTGCTGGTGGATGTCCGGCAGGTCGCGCCCGATTTCCTGGTCGAATATCTGGTGAGTGCGACCCTGGCGGCCCAGCCCGGTGTGATAGTGGTCCATGCGGCCTCGCTGTGTATCGGAGGCGCTGGCGTTGTGCTGGTGGCCCCTTCGCACGGGGGGAAGACTACGACCGCTCTGCACCTCGCGGCCCGGGGGCACGCCCTGTTAGGGGATGAGGCCGCCATCATCCGCCTTGCCACCAATGAACTGCTGCCGTTCCGTCGGGCTGTCAGCCCGCGGTGTGGGCCGCGGACGCCGGAACTGCAGGTCGTCCTCGACCAGCATAAGGGGAGGCACATACGTCCTGTAGAGCCTGGGGACACTGTGCCGCTCCAGCTCACCGCTCTGTTCCCCCAGACTCCGGCCCACCCGGCTCGCTTGCGTGCCGCCTTCTTTCTCTGCGGTTTTGCAGCCCGTCCGTCGCTCACACCCTGCCAGTTCACCCTGCAGGACGCCGAACTCTGCGACTGGCTGGCGAGCAATGACTTCGCGTACACGTCGTGGGGACTCGCACCGGCGCGGCGGGCCCTCCGCCTCCTGGCCCTGAAGCAGATCCTCGCGCCGTTACCATGCTGGCGCCTCCACGTTGGTGCGCCTGGCGAGACGGTAGAACTTATTGAACAGACGATGGAGGGACGCGGATGCTAACCGTCAAGGAGCGTGGTCAGTTCGTGGCGACCATGCGCTACATGCATGTCTGGCTGATGGAAACCCTGGCGGCGTGGGTACCCACGACCCCTGAGATGGAAGTCAAATTGCTCTTTGGTGAGCATATCTGGGACGTCGCCCAGCATGCGGATACGCTCGGCAAGCGGACATTTGAGTTACGCATGCCGCTGCAACACAGCGTGCGACCAGCTGACGCGTATGTCGAGTTCCTCACGGCACTCGCGGCGCTCAGCCCCACCCCCCAGCGTCTCGCGGCGGTATACGATGTCATCCTCCCAGCGTTCAGTGCCCGTTCCCAGTGCTATCTGGTACAGACCGACACGTTGTCAGATGCGCCCACCGTGCGCATCCTCGACCGCTACCTGGTGGACACGGCACGTATGATCGAGGCAGGGAGGGAGCTTCGGCAGGAATTGCCCCCCTTGCAGTTGACAGACCCGGCATGGGCCGCACACCTCGTGGCGCGTGAGGCAGCGTTTACGCCCTTCGTCGCCACCAGTGCTGTGGCGATGGAGGTGTAAGATGGCCAGTGTAGTCCCAAAGGAGACCAAGGTCGTGCGTGGTGTCGTCTTACGCCGCGATCCGGCGCGTGAGCCATGCTTTGACCTCGTCCATCTGCACGACGAGGTGCCGGACATAGGTGGTCTGGGCCCGGAGCATCGCCGTCAGCGTGTCCATCGCGATTATAACCAGGAAGTTCAAAATCTTGAGGTCACTGCCCTCTGCCTGGTGGACTTTCCCGAGATGCCCTGGGAACTGCGGGTGGAGTTAGCGCGCCAGTGCTGGGACGAGGCGCGCCATGCGGCCCTCTTTTATCGACGTCTCAAGGAAATGGGTGGCTGGAAAGGGATGTTTGCTATTGCCAACCTCGACTGGTCAGTGGTGGGCATGTTGGACTCCCTGGCGGCGCGCCTCGCCGTGCAACATCGCACGTTTGAAGCGGGTTCTCTCGATATTGGGCAGCAGACCATTCCCCAGTGGCGCGCCATGGGCGACGATACGACGGCGGATATCATGGAAGCGGTCGACGCCGATGAGATTCCGCACGTGCGTTTCGCCAATGACTGGCTCAAGCGTCTCGCTGATGCGGAGCCGCGCACCGTGCTGCAAGTTGCGGCCGCGATGACCTGGCTGCGACGGGTCGTGGCCGTGACCGGCGGCACGACTATGCACCCGATTGCCACGAGTACCGAAAGCCGCGAGTTGGCAGGTTTCTCCGCGACCGAAGTCTCCCAGGTGGCCCGTTTAGAGCAACAGCTGCTAGCGACATCAGCTCCGCATGAGGAGGGCCAGAACCATGCTTAATACTGTAACCTCCCCGCTCGATCCGGCGTTGTTCGCAGAGGGTCCAGCCCGCGACGCTCGCTTTACCGTCGCCGAGCGCTGGAGCGAGTGTGCCAACTTTCCCGAAGGGCATCCACTGCGCGACATTGAGTTTTTTCATCGCCAGATGAACGAAGAAGTCGACAGTCTGGAGTGCTCCGCGAGTAACCTGCAGGATTTCCCGCAGGCCGAGTGGGAGCTGCGCTTGGGACTGGCGCGCCAGTGTGCGGATGAGGCCCGGCATGCCGCGATGTTTCGGCGCATTTTCGAGTCGCGTGGCGGCTGTGTCGGCTCCTATCCTGTTTTGAACTTCCAATACCGTATCGTGGCCCACATCCGCACCCTGGTAGGCCGCTTAGTCGTGCAAAACCGCAGCTTCGAGGCGGGAGGCCTTGATGCCATTACCCACGGCATCGGCGAGGCCCGGCAACGCGGTGACGAGGAACTCGCCTCCTTGTTTGAGGCGCAGCGTGCGGATGAGATTGTGCACGTGCGTTTCGCCAACGAGGCGATCCACGCGACGACCCAGCGTGAGCCGCGCAGTGTGCTGCACATTGGCGCGGCGCTCGCCGCCGCATCAAAGGCGTTTGGGCAAGTGATGGGCCCAGAGGGCACTGCAGGGGTGCACTACCCGGCGGATGTGGACGGACGCCGGGAGGCCGGATTCACCGACAGCGAGGTCAAGCTCGCCGTCCGCCTGCAGGAGCAACCGACCAACAAGGCAACACTGGAAGCATCACGCCCATGAGCGTGGAGCCAGGCACGCCGCAGACGAGGCGCTTACACGCCGTCAGTGCGTTCCTGCGCACGCGCTCAGCCCTCCTTCTGCCGTTGGCTGCCCACTTGCGTGCGTCGCAAGCCGTGTTTGAGAGCACCATTCATGGTAGTAGTATGATGCCAGCCATTCCCACCGGGGCGCGCCTCCGTGTCCAACTGCGCGACCAGCAGTGCTACGGGCTTGGCGATGTGGTGTTCTATCAGACATCCACCGGCTACATGGTACACCGCGTGGTGTATCGCACGCGACGCGGCCCACCCCAGGCCTATGTGCTCACCTGCGGCGATAGCTGCCTCGCTCCCGATCCGCCGGTGCCGCATGCGTCGATTCTGGGCATAGTGAGCGCTGTCGAGTCGGCCGGCGCCTGGCAGCCCACAGGCCCCCCCCGGATCACCTCTCGGGTGAAGCGGGCGATCCGGGCGTGCACTGTGACCACCATGATTGCGGCCCTCTGGTGCCATGTCGCTACGGCACGACGGTTGTCGTGCCTCCTCCTCGCGTGTGAGTCACGGGCGCGCCTGTTGATGGGGTACGTGCGGTGGCATGGGCGGCGCCCCTAGCGCTGGGCCGGTACACGAGGGCTTGTACACTCGCAGGGTGGTACACTGCCAGGGTGGTACACCGCCAGGAAGGGCACATCATGCACGACTTTGATCAGGAGCGTAGCGCGGTGGCGTGGATTGCCGCGAGCCATGCCACGCAGGCTCGGTCCAGCGCCCAAAGCATGGATGTTGCCACACCGGCGGCGCCGCATGACTATGGGCTGTATCTCGTTGCCGCACCCGCTGACTGGTCGCCAGCCCTGGCTGAGCGGGCCCACTGCCGGATTCTCTTTGATGGACTCCTCTCGAATCGGGCCGCACTCCAGGCACGCTTCGCGAATCGTCTGCCACACGATCCCAGCGATGCGGATCTCGTGGCCGAAGCCTACCACTGTTGGGGCCCCGAGGCCGTACAGCACGTGAAGGGCTCTTTTGCGCTGCTGATCTGGGATGGCACGCGAGCACTGTTACTCTGCGCCCGCGATCCGCTCGGGATGCACCCGCTCTTCTACGCCGAGGTGGGGCCTACACTGTTGCTCTCCCCTTCCATTGACGCACTGCTGAGGTATCCTGGAGTGTCAAGGGAGATCAATCGGGCTGGTTTGGTCGATTATCTGGCGCGACGCTGGCTGAAGCCAGAGGAGACCTATTTCACCCATATCAGCCGCGTGCCGCCTGGTCACTGCCTGCGCCTCGACCGCCATGGGCGCCACGTCTCGCGCTATTGGGATCCTCTCCCGCCTGAGCGTCCGCCGGCGTGGATCCCCGACGACGAGGTGCAGGGACGCTTCGACGCGCTCCTCACCCAGGTCGTAGAGCGCGGCCTGGCGCTCGGGCCAGCCGGCGTGAACCTGAGTGGTGGTGTTGATTCGAGCACCATCGCCATGGTGGCTGCCGCCATCTGCCGGCAGCAGGGTAAGGAGATGCCCTGGGCGCTGTCGCTGGTTTTTCCACGCCAGGACTGTGATGAGGAGACGGTACAACGCGAGGTGGCCACGCGTCTGGGTCTGCCGCATGTCCAGCATCGACTGGGCGAGGCGAGGGGCCTAGAGGGGATGCTGGCCGCGGCGTTGGCCATGAGCCGGACCCTGCCAGCGCCCATGTCGATGCTCTGGCGTGTGCCGCTCACGAACCTCGCACTGGTGGGAAAGCAACGGGGTTGCACCGTGCTCCTGACCGGAGAAGGCGCCGATGAATGGCTTGGGGTCACGGCGTTCCTCACGGCAGACTTACTGCGCTCGCTGTCCCTGACAGGCTTCTATCGTCTCTGGCGTGCATCCTCCAGGGCCTACCCTCTGCACTACGACAGCCAAAACGCAATGCGCCGTCTGTTGTGGCGGCTGCTGTGGAACTATGGGATGCGTCCCCTCCTCATGGCGGGCGAGCAGGCCCCAGGAGGACTGGCCTCGGCACGCTGGCTCGTGCAACAACGACAGCAGCGTCGGGCCACGGCCACCGGGTCGCGTGTGACCCCTGAAGCATGGATGGCCCCAGATCCCACCTTACGTGCACAGGTCACTCAGCGTGTGGAGGAAAGTCTGGCGTGTGACGGGGGTGTGGCACGTCCTGAGAGCTTCTATCTGCGAGATACCAGGGCCATGCTGGATTTGCCGCAGAAATGGATGACCCATGAAGAGACCTTTGTGCTGGGGCGACGCACGGGTCTGCGCGTCGAGCATCCCTTCTGGGATGCCGACCTGATCGACTTCTTGGTGCGGGTGCGCCCTCACGTCTTGCTGCGGGGGGGATACAGTAAGGCCTTGACGCGTCACGCGCTCGTCCGACGGTTTCCCGACCTGGGGTTTGCACAGCAGCGGAAGAGTTACGTTGACCGAACGTTTGTGGCCGTTCTCTCCCCCCAGGCAGCCCCGGCACTCCAGGCCCTCGGGAGCATGCGCGCCTTGGAAGAAATGGGTGTGCTCGATCCTGCAGCGACGGCGCAGTTCTTGGAAAACCCGCTGGCGGCAAGAGGACCGCAGGGCTGGGGACTGGCATGGAACATACTGAATCTCGAAGCCTGGACACGGGCACACGACCGGCCCGGAGCGTGAACACGTCCACAACCCAGCGTGCACAGCACTATGAGAGGGAGAAAGAGCCATGGCGACTCTGCAAGACAAACGCTTCCTGCTTGTGGTGGGATTGCTTATTATACTCAGCGCGGCGTTTTGGGGTGGTTCCCGCTACCCGGCACTGCACGAAAAGGCGGCCATGGGGACAGAGACCTCCCTCAGCGGCCTGGGGTTCAGTGCCTTGGTGGCCATTACCCCCGAGACACCCGTGGTCCCGCGTATCCTCTATACGACGGTCAACTGGACATACACCAACCGGCAAGGCATGACCTTTGGTCTCTTGTTCGGCGCACTGCTGCTGACGCTGTTCTGCCTGCTGTAGCAACGGAGCTTCCGTAGTCGCTGGGCCAACACCGTGCTCGGCGTGCTGGTCGGGGCGCCCCTGGGGGTGTGCGCCAATTGTGCGGCACCCATTGGCAAGGCGATTTATGATGCTGGCGGGCGGGTGGAGACCATGCTCGCGGCGATGGTCAGTTCCCCCACACTGAACGTCATTGTCCTCTCCATGGTCTTGGCGCTTTTTCCTCTCTATATGGGGCTCATCAAGATCGGGCTCACGGTGGGTTTCCTCTGTGTTGGCATTCCGCTCTTGGCGCGCCTAGTGCCCCTCCCGACCGTGATCGCTGTCAATGAGGAGAGCCGCCACGGGCCACGCGGACCAACACCCAGCCAGCCAGCCGTCCCGTTCCCCCTGCGCGAGAGCTGGGGACAGTCGGCGTGGTGGGTGGTGCGCCACTTTGGGGGTAATCTGTGGCGGCTGGTACGCACGACGGTGCCGCTGATGTTGCTGGCGGGCTTGCTTGGTTCGATCGTTATCACCTTGCTGCCCTTGGAGTCCTTAACCACGCTCCTCCCAACCGTGGGGCGCCGCAAGCTCCTCCTGGGGATGGGCGGGGTAGCCGTGCTCGGGGTGTTTCTCCCTGTCCCGATGGCTTTTGACGTCATTGTCACAGCCATCCTGTGGCAGGCCGGGCTGCCGGTGTCCTACACCATGGTGTTGTTGTTCACACTCGGTATTTTTAGCATCTACCCGTATACCATTCTGTGGCAGACGTTGAACCTCCGGCTGGCCACCAGTATATCGGTCGCACTCATCGGACTGGGGATTGTGGCAGGCGTGCTGGGGCAGCGCTACGCGCTCTGGGATTTCCAACGCCAGCAGCAGTTCGTCTTCCAAGCCTTACACGACTCGGCCACGGCACTGCACGGTCCGCACGTGCTGCGGGTTGGTGGGACCACACGTGAGGTCCAACCCGACGGAGCGCTCGTTGCGGCGCTGCAGTCGACGGCCCTTGTCCCACAAGGGCTGCCCCTGCTGTCGCAGGATGGCATCACGGTCGAACGCCTCCCGTGGCAAGCACCCAGTGGCCAGGCCACCGTACCCGGCCAACTGTTCCAGCGAGTGGAGGGCCGCCAACTCGGTCTTGACGAGCCCTATTCGTTCTCCATCCTCAAACTGACGGGGCCTTTTACGCAGTTTCGGGGGATTGCGTCCGGTGATGTGCATAACGACGGTTGGATGGACCTCCTCCTGACGGCTGACGAGGTCGGCCTGTCCTTGTACGCCAACCGCCAGGGTCAGGGTTTTGTTCTGCAACCGCTCGATGTGCCCGGACTGCACGAGTGGCATGTCGTCAATGCGGCACTGGTGGATCTGAACAACGATGGGTGGCTTGACATCTTTTTCTCCACCTACCGGCAGGGCAATTACGTCCTCTATAACACCGGGGGACGCTTCACCGCCGAGCACCTGCATCAGCTGCCGGCGCCACCGGATGCCGTCATGACGGGCGCGGCGGCCTTTGGCGACGTGGATAAGGACGGAACACTCGATCTGGTCTTAGGGAGTTGGGCACCGGTCTATCATGGCGGCAGCGCCGTCACTGCCAATAAAGTCGTGGTACGTCAGAAGGAAGGGAGATGGCAGGTGCACCCTGTCACCGAAGCCCGCGGGGCCACCCTGTTGCTGCAGTCACATGGGAAAGGCCGGGACGCGCACGTGCAGCCCTTGACCACCGTCCCGGGCCCCACCTTGAGTCGGCAAACCTTAAATATCTTGCTGTCGGATATCAACCACGACGGCAACCTCGATCTCATCATCGGCAATGAGGATCTGGCCGCCGATACCTATGCTTTGGGCACTGGCGATGGCCACTTTCGCCTGGTGACGCGCCAAGAGGGCCTCCTGCCGTATACCACGGCCACCACCATGAGTGTGGCCAGCGCCGATATCAACAATGACCTACGGCCTGAGATCTACCTGGGGCAAATTAGCGGCGTCGCGGCGTCGCGGCAGAGCCGTGATGTGAGCCCGGCTCTCTGCGATGAGTTGGCCCATCCAGCCGAGACACAGAGCTGTCGCACCATGGTGCAGATACAGCGCCAGCTGCCCCAAAGCGTCCGTAAAGCCCAAACCGCACTCGACGCCCGGCAATGTCTCGCACGCGCTCCTCAGGGGTACCGCGAGGACTGTATTGCCTATGCGCTCTACCTCTGGACGCTGCACCGTGGTACGCCACAACTCTGTGATCTGTTTCCCGACCGTTGGGAACCCTTGCGCTTTGTCTGTCGTCTGGGTTATGCGGAGCGCACCCAAGAGCGGGCGCGCCTTGTGCAAACGCCCACGCGCTCCGGCGTGTCACACCCCGAGGGCGACGAGGCCATGCCTGTGCTGCTCTCGCACAACGTGCTCTTGATGCCCACCAGTGCTGGACATTTTGTGGACATGGCCGCGGTGATGGGCGTGCAGCAGGCCGGGTTCACCTGGAATGCCAAGTTCGCCGATGTTGATAACGACGAATTTGTCGATCTGTACGCGGTGAATGGGTGGTTGCCCAGCCCGCTCCGTGAGTCTCACGTGTTCTACCATAACCAGCACGGTAAAACCTTCGTGGAGCAGACTCACGCCGTGGGGCTAGGTTCCTTCCTGCCGACGAGCGCCTATACGTATGTCGATCTGGATAACGATGGCGATCTCGACATCGTCGCCGTGCCCATCGCCGGGCCCGTGCTGGTCTACATCAATACCTCAACGAACAACCGTATCGCCTTGGCGTTGCACGACCAGCACGGGAATCGCTTCGGCATTGGCAGCACCCTCATCATCCACTACGGCCCCGACGGGGCGCGCCACCAGATGCGAGAACTGCAGGCGAGCGGCGGCTTTCTGTCCTTTGATGCACCGGTAGCCTATTTTGGCCTTGGTGCCTTTCCACACATTACCCGCGTGGACATCCACTGGTCCACTGGGGAACGCAGCGTCATCCAGGGGGACTTGCCGGCGGGTGCTCGGTACATCATACACCGGCAGCCGCTTAGTCCAGCGCCGTGAGGCGTTGCGCCGCACGCTACGTCTGTGGCGTACCGCACGGGCGAGCGCATAGCCACACAGACACGTGACGGTGCACTCCTGAGACGAGCCAAGCACCTTGTCCTGTGCTGGTGGGCCCCACAGTTCCTGTCCGTATCTTTTGGATGCTGTGGCGCCGGCAAAGCCTGCAGCAGAGGACGGCGGGCTCAGGCAGACCCCTCCTCCAGGGTTTGCCTGACGGAGGGAGACGGGGGTTAGGTGGGCGAATGTCCTTGGGCCACCGCCAACTGACCGCGCAGGAACAAACGTGCCCGATGCAAACGCGCTTTGACGGCTTGGACCGTCAGCCCCAGGGCTTCGGCGATCTCACGATTCGACTGCTCTTCCAAATCGCTCAGCACCAAAACCGTTTTGTCGATGGGCGCTAACAGCTCAATGGCCTGCCGCAGCAGCTGCTGCATCTGGGTCTGGGCCAGCTCATGCTCAAGATCGACAGACCAATCAACCACGGGGCGTACCAGGTGGTGTCCATCCTCCTGAAACTGGGGGAGATAGTCGTCCATGGCGACTTCTGGACGGCGTTGACGGCTGCGTAATCGGGACAGGGCGGCGTTTGCCGTCAGGCGATAGAGCCAGGGACTAAACGCCGACTCGCCACGAAAGGTGTGCGCCTTTTGATAGACGGCCAGAAAGACGTCTTGGACCACCTCCTCCGCTTCTGCCTGCGCACCTAAGAGGTGCAGCGCCTGGCGATACACCCGGGCCGACGACTGCCGGAAGAGCGTCTCAAACACTGTCGCATCGCCGGCTTGCAAGCGCTCGACGAGGACGAGTTGGGCAGCATTGGTGCATGTCTGTGGCACGGTGTGGGGCGGCGGGGTGTCCGCGGTGGCAATGGTGTCCAACACTTGCATACCGAATCCCTAGCCTTTCACGCGTTCGGCGATAAAGAGCGACCCATGGCGCAACGTCACGTGCTGGTCGCGGAGAGCATGATACAGAGGCACACCATGGAGAGCAATACAAGAGACCCCGCTTACACCAGTCCACAACTGCTCTCGTCCCGCCAGCTTTCCTGGACTCGCAGTACGCTCGGCAGCATGAGAGCGTGATGGTGAGCCCCGCGACTGGAGACAGACTCTCGCTTGCCTCCCCTCACGGGGCGTGGGCTGACGGCGTTACCCCGCCAGCACGCCGTCCACCCGTATCACCCCCTTGGCAATCAGTGATTCCAGGCGATCCTCCAGGCCAATATCCGCCAGGATACTGCGGGCATGCGCACCAGGCTTCGGCGCCGGATAGCCCATGCGCACCGGCGTACGCGACAGGCGCGGCGCTGGGCCGCAGGTCGTCACCAGGCCGATGTCGTCGTGCTCGCGGGTCGCGGTTAATTCATGCGCTACTACCCACGGATCATTCAGGAGTTCCGGCAAATCGAGGATGCAGCGCTGCGCCCCCAGGCCAGCGGCATTGCAGCGCGTCACCCAGTGGTCCACGCTCTGCGTCAGGAAGTGTTGCTCCAGGGTGCGCTCCAGGGCGTTGCCGGTCAGCGACGTGATCCCAGCCAGGCCGTCCAACGCGCTCAGGCGTGACACCTCATCCGCCCTGGCGCCCAGGAAGAACCAACCGTCACACGCCTGGTAAGCCCGATGCAGCGGCCCGGAGCCCAGGGCCTGCTGGCCACGGGTCTCATCCCACTGCTTGCCGGGGTAGAGCTGCATATAGGGCGATTGCAGGGTCATCGCCGTATAGGCCAGGGCCGAATCCACGTGCTGGCCTTCGCCGGTACGCTGGCGGTGCAGCAGGGCTAGAGCCACGGCGTAAGCGCCCATAAAGCCCGTGCCGTAGTCGTTGACCGGGTTGGCCTGCAACATGGGACGCCCGTCACCGCCAAAGCGGCGTTGCATGCCAGACGTGGCCTGGGCGAATTGCTCATGACCGGGGCGACTGGCCCAGGGACCAATATGACCGTAGGCGTTGAGCGAGGCGTAGATGATGTCCGGCTTGCGCTCGCGCACGTGCTCGTAGCCTAGGCCAAGTTTTTCGAGCTTGCCGGCGCGGTAGTTCTGCGCCACCACGTCAGCGGTATCCACCAGTTGCCAAAAAATGTCGCGGCCCTCGGCGGATTTGAGGTCAAGCAGGATGCTGCGCTTGCCGCGGTTGACGTCGTTGTGCGACTGGATAAAGCCGCCGCGCTGCGGGTTGTCGATCTTGATGACATCGGCGCCAAATTCCGCCAGGGTGCGGCCACAGGTTGGGCCAGCCAGGATGATACACAGGTCCAGCACGCGCACGCCGTCCAGGGCCGAGCGCAGGGTGGCCATGGTCTGGGCCGGGGCCGTGGGCTGCGGTCGTGTGTCCAACTCGCGCAGAATCTCGACGCGGTGCTGATCCGGCTTGGGTGCGGCATGCCGCACCGCGCCTGGGGTACGCGACAAGCGAGCATTCAGGCCCGGCTGTAACATCGGGCCGTAGGTCGGATCATCGACCTCGATGACCATCTTGGTCTCACGGGCGTGCGGATGCTCGAACCACTCGGCGCTGGTGCGGCACACGGCGCACTCGCTGCCGGCCGCGGCCACGAGGTCTTCCCATTCTTGCGCCGTGCGGGTTTTGAACAGGTCGCGGGCGCGCTGCTGGTATGTCTCGTACAGCGCCGGGTCAAACAAAATACGGTCAATGTCCGTCAGTCCTTCGCGGTCCCAGTCGGCAATGCCGGCGGCTTCGACAAACTCGCGGAAATTCTGGTTGCCGCTGCCATAATGCACCCAGCGGCCATCGGCGCACTCAAAATTGCCACCCCAAATGCCGGCCCGTGACGGCACTGCCTTGGCCGGATCGTGCACGTGTAGGCCACGGGCGCCAATGGACGGGAACATGCTGTCAAACAGCGGCACTTCAATCCGCTGCCCCAGGCCGCTGCGCTGCCGGGCATTAAGAGCCAGGGTGATGCTGACTGCAGCCTGAAAAGCGGCGTACACCGAGGCGATGGGGATGGCCGTGTAGATCGGGCGCTCGGCCTTGCCGTCGTGCGGTCGAAACGTGGCGCTGGCCGCACCGACCACGCCTTCAAAGGCGCGCACGCTGGCACGCGGGTCGTCGGAGGCAAACCCCGGCAGGGCACAGTAGATGAGCTGCGGGTTGGCCACCAGGGCCGCCTCGGACCCCAGCCTCAGGCGCTCCATGACGCCGGGCCGGAAATTCTCGATGACCACGTCCGCTGAGGCCATCAGCTGGCGGGCCGTATCCAGATCGCCCGGTTGCTTGAGATCGAGGCAGATACTGCGCTTGCCCCGGTGCCAGGTAGCGTTGGCCGGGGTGTCCCACACCGGGCCGCCGGGGGGATCTATGTGGATAACGTCGGCGCCGTTGTCGGCCAGCAACATGCCGGTGAGTGGTCCGGCGATATACTGGCCAAAGTCGATGACGCGGATACCGCTGAGGGCGCTGGGCATGGGTCTGCTCCTCTACGAATGCGAGATGGGACGTCTGTGATGCGAGCCTCGGCATCACAGATGATTGCCATGGCTGTGAGTATACGCTACTTGGCAAGCGTCTCGAAACATCCTTCCTGCAACGCCGCGTGGACACTGCTGGTATCCTGTGCTCAACTATGCGAGCCAGGCAAGGAGGCCGCCAACCCCTCGAACCTCTGGGGTGGGCATTGCTTCACTTCCGGTAGAACACGGATGGATAGTGCAGCATACAGTTCTATTGACTATGTGATAGGGCTAGGCGATAGGTCCGACAGAATCAACATCTTTGATGGAGAAGCAGCAGAAGCATCAACGCCCGCCCCCTCACGGAGGCGGCGCCGTGGCAGAGGAGAAACCCCGCCAGACTGGCGGGGTTCTCGGAGGGACAGCGTCTCTAGTGACGTGGCGGACGGAGGGGGAACAAGCGCACATCCCCAGGACAGTTGACCGAATTCTCCCCAGCTTGGGCAATCCCATCGCCGCAGGTGGGCAGACATTCCGGACTATCGGCCGGGCTCTCTCCGCGACTCACCTCGCAGACGCCATCACCGGAGAAGGGCTGCGGGAAGGGCGGTGAGTTCGGCCACAGGGCGGCTGCGCCTTGGTCGCCAAGGACAAAGGGGAACCAGATGGTTAAGGTCCATTGTGTGCGGTCAAAGGTCTGCGTCCATCCCTGGTCATCAAAGATGGCCCCCAGGGGAGGCGCATCGGCGAGCGCCCCGAGGCTGGCAAAGTCCGGCACCGTAGGATCGCTCGGACCAACGCGATCGCCAAAGTAGACGAGGGACACCAGGGCTTCGGGCTTATTATAGAGCAGCCAGATGCTGCTCAGCCCACGCGCCTGGGCAGTGGCGAGCAGCGCGTTGAAGCGCTGCCGCAGGACATGACCCTGGCTGGCGTGGGGGACGGCCCAGCGCTCGGTCCGTAGGACAATCTGGGAGGTATGGATGTCGGCGAAGTCGTGCGCGCCGATCACGTCCCAGGCATGGCACTCGGGAGCGAGAAAATAGGGCCGCTGCAGGAACAGCGTGCCATCGAGGTTGAAGTGGTTGAACACCCAGTCCTTGTACAGGCGGGCGCGTCGGGCGGTGTCAAACAGATAGCGCCCACCGGTGAGGATCTGCCCATTATCAGGATCAAAGGCGATGGGGATGTGCTTATGGCGCATGCCAGGTCGGGCCGCCATGTACATGCGATCGCGCTCAATGACGGGGCCGACCTGGTCCAGTGGAAAGTCCGCCGGGAGGGCAAAGTCACAGGAAAAAGCCCCGCGCGCCCGCTCGTCAGGCTCGTCAGGCTCGTCCTCGGCGGCGGCGCCTGTCGCCCCCAAGACCACGAGTAGGCCGAGGACGGCAAGGCAGGCCCATGTCCCAGGACGCCGGCTGTGTGGATCTTGGATGGTGGGACGAGGCCCTGTGGCGGCCGTGTCCTCTCTGGCGCTGCCAGAGGTGGTGGCCTGGAGCATGGCCACCTGGCCAGGTCGCTGCGGAGCAGTCAGGGTAGAGAGTCTGGGTGTGTAGGCTGACATGGCTGATCCTCGCTGTTGCATGTTCTGCTTATGGAGTGTTAGAGAGTACAGGGCGTGAAAGAGACATGGACCGCGTCGCCACCTCCTGCACTGGATGTTCTCTGCTTTATGCGAAAACCGTGCCAGAGGTTTCTAGAGGGCTGAGAAAATTCGTAACCTGTTGTATTGTCACTGTGTACAAATGTCAAATCGACGCAATGCGGGCCGAGCGGGGTGAGGGGGGGCTGGGTATGGGGGCGACATCCACCATTTGTGGTTGCCAGATGGTGGACCCATGCCGCTACGGTGCCGCACGGCGCTTGGGTGACCATGGGATGTTTCGTCCTTCTCCAAGCAGCCAAGGAGCCCAGGAGAGCGTCCTCGCCCTCTCAGGCGCCCGCCAGTTGCGCCTCCAGCTCCGCCACCTCGGCATCGCGCCGGTGATAGCTCATGCGCTCGATCATGGCCCTGGCCGTTTCCAGGCTGTGCCGCGCCTTGGCCGTCTCGCCCAGGGCCAGGTGCAGCCGGGCGTATTCGAGATGGGCGTCGGCCTGGTGCAGGCCCATGGCGCCGCGTGTAGCGATGGTCATGGCCTCGTCGAGGTCGCGCTGGGCCTGAGGGAAGGCACCCTGCACGCGATACAGGGCGGCGCGGGCCAGGAGGCCACGGGGTATGTGATGCTGCGTCCCGGCCTGGCGTAGGCCATCGACGGCCTGCTGCAGGTGGGCGCTGGCAGCGGCGTGCGGCGTGCGGCGGTCCTGGAGATGCGCTTGCAGCACGGCGCGGCCGAGGGTGAGGTGGCCCAGGGCGATGTTGAGAAGACTGGCGCCAGCTTGGGTCGCCCAGTCCAGCGTCTGCGTGGCCCGGCGTTGCACCTCCGCCACCTGCCCCTGGCTCAGCAGCAGCTCGCAGTACTGAAAGCCTGCTAGGGAGTAGAGCCACGGATAGTGCGGCTGCCTCTCCTGCTGCAGCGCTTCCGCCTCGCGGAACGCCGCCTCGGCCTGTTCCGGCTGGCCCGCCTGATGCAGGGCATCGGCCAGGGCCGTGCGGTTGACCATACGCATAAAGGCATCCTGGCTGTGGTCGGCCAGCGTCACGCTCTGCGCCGCGTAGGTCTGCGCCAGCGCCAGGTCGCCCAGGGTCAGCGCGAGTTCGCTGAGGTTGCCGGCGGCAATGGCCGCATTCCTCCAGTCCTCTTGCGCGATGCGTGCCTGCAAGCCCGCCTGCATGGGCGGCATGGCCTCACGCAGCCGACCCAGGGCCCGCAGGCGAAAGCCAGCGATATTCAGGAGCCAGGCTTGCGCCCCTGCCGTCAGCGCGGCGACCGGTTGGCTCCAGGGCAGCGCAAAGAACTGCGCCACCGCCGCTAGGTCAGCCCCAAAGGCGCCTAACTTCCTCGTACTGAAAAACTCCTCCCCGCGCTGAATCCGCTTGCGATACACCGCTTCGAACACCTCCTGATGCTTCCCCGCCTGGCAGCCGTGCCCGACCGCGGCATAGAGCGGCGCCATGTCCTCGATCGTGTCGGGCAACTCCATGGCCTGCGCCGTGTAGTAGGCATACAGCCGTCCATGCGCCGCCTGCCAGGCGGCTGGGGCGCGGGCGTGCAACTGGGCGCCAAAATGCTCCCGCACCAGGGGATGGGCCTCCAGGGTGTCCGGCGCCTGCGGGTCGCGTTCCGCCAGCAGTCGGGCATGGCGCAGCTTGATGATGGCCTGTTGCTACGCCGACCCCGACAGCGGCGCTGGCACAGGCGCAGGCCAGAAGCGCCGCCACCCGCGCCGGGGCGGTGTGGCAAACAACGCCTCGCTCAAGCCTGGGATCACCGGCGCCGCTCGTAACACCGCCAGCGCCGCTCCGGGCTCCGGACGGTCGAATAAGCCCAACAGATGCAAGATCGCCACCTCCGGCCCCGGCCCCAGCCAGGCGGCATACGACGCCATAACCCGGCGCGCATGCCCACCCTGGCGCAGCTCCTCGGTCAGTGGGCCAATGTCGCGCCAGGCCCGAATGTCGCCGTTGTAGGCATCGCGCAGCAGGTTCCCCAGCAGGGTCAAGGCCAGGGCATGGCCACCAAATTCGACGGAAGCCTGCTGCAATTCCTGCGATGTACCCTGCATCCCGGCCTGGCGCAGCAGGGCAGCGCCTGCCTCTGGCGTGAGCTGCTCCAGGTCCAGACGCTGCACCAGCGTGCCCTCAAAGGTCTTAAGGTCATCCACCGCCACGCGGGTCGAGACCACGCACAGCCCCGGATTGTGCCGCGCCAGCTCCCGTAGCAGCACCTGCAGGCCGGGGTCTTTGAGCCGTCCCTCCTGCTCTCCAGGCGGGTATTGCAACGGTTCCAGGCCATCGAGAATGAGCAGAGTGCGCTGCTGCTGCATCCGCTGCGCTAGGCGCGCGCCCTTGTCCCACGGCGAGCCAGCGTCCGGCTCTGGGTCGCCAAAATCCCGCAGCGCCGTGGCCATAAACAGATCCGCCGACGCCTGCCGGCCTTCCGCCGCGCCCTGGCTGTAAAACGAATAGCCGTACACGCGCTTAGCGCCACGATAGTTGTCCTGCGCCATGCCGATGAGCCACTTATTGACCAGGGCCGTCTTGCCCACCCCGCCCCAGGCCACCAGGGTGAAGACGTTGCACTGCAGGCGCTGCCAGGCCGCATCCAGTTGCGCCAGTTCGGCTTCACGGCCAAACACGGTGGGATTGGTGGAGGGCAAGCGGGCCAGCGAGATGGGCACGGGCGACGCCGGCGCAGCAGGGCCGAGCCAGGCACCAGGCGGGGTGGGCGTGAGGAGCTGGGCGATGTCAGTGGCCAGCGCCGCCAAATCGGCGTCAATCTGCGCACTGGTCCCAGCGGCCAGGGCCCTGTCGTCGCTGAGGCGTCTCTGGATACTACTGAGCCACGGCACGTGCTGCCAGGCGCAGGCCCGTACCATGACCGGCACAATGTGCAAGCCTTCAGCCTGGCGGCTCTCTAGGAAACGCGGCACTTCTTCCGCGCTGATGAACTTGGCAGCGAGAAAATCTGCCGAGATGAGCAGGATGGCAACGTGGGCCTGCGCCATGGCTTGCTGGATTGCCGCATACCAATCGCTGCCGGCGCTGATGCGGCGGTCGTCCCACAGGTCGAGCGGTTCTTGCCACTGCAAGACCTGGAGATGGGTCAGTAGACGATCTTTCCAGACTTCGTCTTGGTGGCTGTAGCTGATAAAGATGGATGGTGTGGGCATAGCACATCCTGGCAGTGCTCTCGGAGGTAATTTACAGGTCTTGCTGGGCGAGCGTACAGGGTGTACAGACGGATTGCAAGCGTCGCAGGGGCACAGCGCCGTGGACCGGTTGTGGTCAGGGGGCGCGTGGGGTATTGTCATCACCGGCCCTGCCACCGCCGCGTGGCCTGCGAGCCTATCCCGGGCGGGTGACTAGAGCATTTTCATAATTTACGCACTGCATATCCGGCTTTATAGAAGAAGTTGTTGCAATGGGATGGGGTGACCGCATCATAGATCTTACCAATGGCGCTCCAGAGGGCTTCGACGGTGCGTTCGGCGAGAGTGCGCA
>SXGT01467169.1_pt1 | contig 39926 bp, 17 predicted proteins | sample 3176221 | NCBI WGS metagenome assembly SXGT01 (sample SAMN11356862, study PRJNA531348) | freshwater metagenome | isolation source: freshwater sample F1-120 | place: China: Fuxian Lake, Yuxi | collected 2017-12-25
GTCACCTGGGCCGAGCTAGAACGCGTCGCAAATCTTCTGAATAACCGCCCGCGCCGCTGCCTCGGCTACAGAACCCCCAACGAAGTCTTCCTCAAATAATCTGCAACCTCAAATTGCATTTGAGATGACGCAGCGCCCTCACATTCGTGGTACGGATTTCGTCTACCAGAAAATGCGTTTGTAGATGGCCATGCGAGGGCTGGAGTTCGTGAGTGTCAGACTTTTTTTCACATCACGCAAACACATCTCTTGTGGCGCGCCTGCCAACCTTGATCAACCCATTTCGTCCACTTCAGTGATCTCCGGGAATTCGACCAGTGCGGTTCTCGGTGCCAGAAATGGCAAGTTCGTATTTGAAATCGGCAACTGAAAATATTTCAAAGGGAGTTTCGCGATGTTGTTTGCTCAATGGCTCAAAGGTCTTGCTGATCGGATTCTGACCTCTCGCAAACGAAGCGGCGTTCGCCGCCGCCGAATTTCCACGACTCAGGCGAGTGAGCGCTTGGAAGACCGCGCTTTGCTGGCCGGCGTTTACACGTTTGACAACGCAACGTTCATGGCGTCTGAAGGCAATGCCACGAACACGGTCAACGTGGTGTCGATTACCCGCGACGACGCCACCGCTATTGAGTCAGTTGATGTCGTCCTGACGGCGAGTGCCGGAACTGAGGCAAACGATTTCACAGCCGGAACAGTCAACGTCAGCTTCGGCATCGGCGAATTCACCAAGAGCGTCCCCATCGAATTCGTGGGCGACACCGTCGTCGAAACAAACGAGACGATTGACCTCTCGTTGACGAACTTCTCCGGTACAGGTACTGCGGGTGGTGCCAATCCAACGGCGTCGTTGCAGATCACAAACAACGATTCTGCCACGGTCACGATCAGTGCGGCTTCAGCCTCAGTGGCCGAGACTGACGTCAACCAGGACGTGGTCTACACAGTCTCGGTGGATGCTCAGGTGGAAGGTGGATTCACGGTCGATCTGAGCGAAACCGGAGCGGACACGGAAGCCGGCGATTTTTCGTTGCCCGCTTCGGTGACATTCGGAAGCCTGGACACGGCGGACAAGACATTCAACCTGACCATCGTCGGCGACCAGATCGTGGAAGCCACCGAGACCGCCGTCGTCGCGATGGCGATCAGCGGCACGACGCTGGGCGCTTCCATCACGGCCACGGACACCGACTCGACGGACATCACGGACGATGACACGGCGATTTACTCGATCGACAACGTCACCGTGAACGAAGCGGACGGGACGATGACCTTCACGGTCTCGGTGGATAGCCAGGTCGACGTCCCCGTGGATATCGATGTCTCCTACACCGACGGCACGGCGGCGGGCGGCGCGGTGGCGGGCCTTGGGACGGACTTCGACAATGCACTGGATACCGTCTCGTTTGGGGCGCTCGACACCGCTAACAAAACGGTGACCGTGGCAGTCTTCGACGACATTGATTTCGAAGGTGCCCATGACTTCACCCCCGGACTGGCGGTCAACATTGGAACCCCCACAGGCACCCGATTGATCAACACGCTCGACACCGGCACGGGAACCATCAACGACAACGATACGGCCACCGAAGCAACGTTTACGGCTCCGACTGGCAATGGTGCGGATTCGATCTTTGTGGTCATCAACGGGGGCAACACCGAAATCCGTTCGGGCAGTGCCGCCGGACCGCTCCTGTCAACGCGTCCAACGGCGGACATCAACACGCTGACAATCAACGGCGCGGCGGGTGAGGATGACACGGTTACGGTCGACCTCAGCGCGAACGAGTTACTCCCAGCGGGTGGGATCACTTTCAACGGCGGTGCCGGTGGCAACGACGAGTTGGTGATTACTGGCGGTACACAAGGGAATGTGACCTACACCTACAACAACGCCAATGACGGCAGTGTCGCGATGACGGCCTATGGCACGGTGAACTACACCGGCCTGGAACCAGTCACGAACGACGGCACGGCGGACAACATTATCTTCAATCTGCCAGGTGTCGCGGACGCGACGATCACTCTTGCGGATCTTGGTGGTGGCATGGCTCGATTGGAGTCCACCGCGAGTACGTTCGAGGATACCGACTTCGCCATCCCGGCCGCGGGTGGCTCGATTACCATCAACATGGGTGCCAATGGCCAAACCATTACGATCACTTCGTTGGCTCTGAACGCAGATACGGACCTGACGATCGACGGTGGTGGTGGCAGCGACACAATTAGTCTCAATGTCGCCGGTGGATTAGCCATCACAGGTGCCTTGTCGCTGACTGCGGAGACAATCAACCAAACCGGTGCCGTCACCGTGACAGGAACAACCACGCTCGATGCCGGTGCCGCCGGCACGATCACCCTAGCCCACGCGGACAACGACTTCGGTGGAGCGGTCACCATCACTTCTGCCAATGACGCCACTTTCACGGACACGGACGACATCACCTTGGATGCGGTGACAACCACCACAAACCTGACGGTGGACGCGGACAGCATCGACCTGAGCGGTGCGGTGAGTGTGGGTGGTGTCGCGGACTTGAACGCCACGTCGGGCGCGATCACGCAAAGCGGCGGGACGATCGCGGTCACGGGCAACACGATTCTGTCGGCGACGACTGACATCACGTTGGACGCAGCTGGCAACGACTTCACGACGGTGGACATCACCGGCGCGGTGAATGCCACGTTGGTGGACACGGACGACATCACCTTGGATGCGGTGACAACCACCACAAACCAGACGGTGGACGCGGACAGCATCGACCTGAGCGGTGCGGTGAGTGTGGGTGGCCTAGCAGACCTTACCGCCACGGCTGGTGACATCACGCAAAGCGGTGGAACATTTGATGCCGACACGCTGACCTTTAACGCGACCGGTTCGGTCACGATCAGCGAAAGTTCGGACATGGACATCGTCGGTGTGAACACGGCCGACAGTGCGGACCTGGATTCGACGGGTGCGATCTCTGACGACGCGACTGCCAGTATTGTCGTGACCGATCTGGCCGACCTGAACGGCACGGATATCACGATCGGTGATACTGGCACCGACAACTTCATGGCCGGTTCCTTGAGATTCACTGCAACCGGCACGGCGAATATCACCGAAAATGACGGCACGGCGTTCGAGGCGACGAGCAGTGCTCCGACTGGCATCATCACTTCGGCCGGTGCCATGAGCGACTTTGAAGGCGATGGCGCGGACGAGATCTCGGCCACGGATCTGACGCTGACGGCGGTGGATGGTGTTGGCGTGACCGGAGCGCGAATTCACGTCGCCGTGACGAATCTGGATGTCAGCAATTCGACGACCGGTGCCATCTTTGTCACGGACACCGCGGGTGGCTTGATTCTGACCGACTTGGGTGGCCCCAACGCGAACGCCGTGAATGGAGTCGGTGGTGGCGGAGAGATTCGCGCCAACAGCCCGTTGACGTTTGCGAGCAATGCGTCCACGACCGGTGGCATGACCTACACGTCGAGCGATTCCCTCGGAGCGGACGACATCACCGTCAACGCGGGAATCACTGTCGAGGATACCTCGGCGAACCTGACGTTCAACGCGGGTGATACGCTGGTCATGACGGCCACCTCGACCCTGTCTTCCATCGCGGGCGGAGCGATTACGATCAATCTGGATGGTCGGACACAGACGGATGCGGATGCCGGCGTGCCGGCCACCTTCACGTTGAACGGCACTTACAACACGGGCACGTTGACCATCAACGGCAATGACGACGCGGCAGGAACGACGGGCGACACGTTCAACATCAGCATGGCGAACACGGCCGGTGTGACGACCGCTCTCACGGTGAACGGCAACGATCCGGTACTCCCGGGCCTGCCGGGCGATGTGTTGAACATTGACTCGACGGGAGTCTCGGATCCCACGATCACACCGACGGCTGTTGGCAACGCCACATACACAAACACGTCGGGTCATGTGGCCTTCAACTGGACCAGCATCGAGACCGTGACCAACGTCGGAGTGCCGGTCAATGTCGTGATCGACCTGAGCTTCCTGGACTCCAATGGTGCTGGCGTGGCGAACTCGGTCGACGTCCGCAGCAACGTGGATGGGGGTGGAAACAAGACCATCGAAGTCCGCGTCGAAGGGGTCTTGGTCTACACCGAACTGGAAGCCAACCTGAGCAACCTGCGGTTCCTCGGCAATGCCGACGCCGACCAATTCTCGATCGTCGAGACGGCCGCCGGGTTGCCGACGCTCTTGGGTTCCACCGTCGGCCTGGCAGACGGCGGACACACGAACGCCGCGTTTGATGCGGCGGACGCCGCTGGTTTAAGCCCCAGCAATGTCAGCATTCACTTCGAGGGAAATGGCGGAGTGGACTCATTGAGTCTGACCCGCACCACGGCGGGAACGGTGTCGTACTTCTCGGATGATGTTGGCGGAGCCAACAGCGGTGTTGTGAATGTGGACGGGATCTTCACGCTCTCGTTCGACGAGTTCGCTCCGCTCGATTTCCTGGGAGCCGGTGTCGCCAGCACGTTGGTCATCGACGCCACCAGCACGGCGGCCACCACGACCTTGACGGTGGACGACGACTTCAACTTCGCCGTGGCGTATGCGGCATTGTTCGGCGCGTCGGGGCTGAATGACGGCGTGACCGCTGTGGTCGGCGATGGCGGTTTCGAATCGACTCGCTTTGCGAATTATGGAACGGTCATCGTCCGCGGCGGTGACGGTTCCGAACTCATCACGCTCAACGCGATTGATATGGGAGCCGGTGTCGATGCTGGCGTTCCGGCCGTGAATCCGATCTTCGACATGACCCTGTCCGGAGAAAATACGACGTCAACCGATGCGTTCGGCGATACCATCGACGTGCTCTCGCTGCCGACGACCGTGACACTGAGGATTACCGGTGACTCTGTCGCCAATGCGGCCGGCGGAGCGGACACGATCACGATCGGCAATCAGACGGCACAGTTCGCCGTCGTCGCGGACGGCAACCTCGATCCGGTCGATGGTCCGATTCTCGTGTCTGGTGGCCTGCTCGACGACACGCTAAATCTCGACGACAGCAGCGATGCGTCGGGAGATACCGGCCTGCTCACCAGCACGACGATCACCGGTTTGGACATGGCGAATGGGATCACCTATGGCCTGACCGAAACCGTGCAGTTCATCCTGGGTTCAGGCAACGACACGTTCAATGTTCAAAGCACGCTCAGCGGGACTGTGTACAACCTCAATACCGATCCGACCGGTGGTGCCGGCGATGATACGGTCAACGTCTCCAGCAACGCGCCGACGAATACCGGCAACCTGGACGCGATCGACGGTCAGCTCAATATCAACACCGATGGTGGCCGGGACGATCTGAACCTGTCCGACAGCGGCGATGCTGACGGTGACAACTATGTCTTTGGCTTCGCGACACCAGCCACGCAGATTCTGTTTGGCGATGGCGCTGCCGCGATCGACATTCAGTTCAACGTGACGCAACTCGGCACGGCTGGGCTGAATCGACTGGAAAACTTTGTGATCACCGGCGGCACTGGCGACGACACGTTCACGGCCGACGATGACACGGCGGGATCCGCCGACCTCCAGGCCAGCTTCTTCGCCAGCACCATCAACACGTTCAACGGCAACACCGGCGACGACACGTTTACCTTTGGCTGGGCAGCCGGGTTCAGCCTGGGAGGCGGCAACACCTTCACGATCAACGGCAATGATCCCGCTGCCAACCCGACGAATCGCGACGTCGTGAATCTCGAAGCGGACGAAGCGGGCGATGGGGCTCGAGCCATCACCATGACGTACCAGTCCCCAGGCAGCGGCGACGTGAACGTTCGCGGACTGAAGGGCGCGGGCGGCTTCATCGACATCAACACGGTGGAGCAAATCAACTACACGGGCGATGCGGGCAACAATGACACGATGCTCGTGGAAGGTGTCGGGGGAGTGGATGACGTGCTGGCGGTGACGCCGCTGACGGCCACCTCGGCCAACGTTTTCTTGAACGGAGGCCCGATGCTCACGCTGCCTCCGGGAACTCCCGCGACCAACCTGCCAGGTCTGGCCGGTGGTAGCACGGGACCGGACATCAACATCAACGGCATCATCAATACCGGGCTGAGCGTGGATGGCAACGGTGCCGCCGCGTTTGCGGACCGATTGGTCGTCAATGCACCAACCGAAGCCGTGAATGGTGCCGGTACTGCGGCCGGTTGGTTGGGGAATGCCTTCGGCAGCGGCTCGACCGTCCGCGCGGCGGGTGACGCGTTTGACACCATCACCATCACCGACACGAATGTCTCCATCACCAACCAAGTGTCTGGCCTGCTGTTGCAGGTCAATTATGGCACCGGAGATTTCACTACCGCCGACGGGACCGCAGAGATCACCGTGAACACTGGCGAAGAGGCGAGCGTGCGAACGTTCGGCGTCGGACTCGGCGTTGTGGCGGATGATGTGACGGTTACGCTCTCGACGAATTACCAATTCCAAATCAACGGTGGTGCTCCGGCACTGCCAGGTGCTCCGCCGCTTGTCGGCGATCGACTGAACGTGCTGACGCCCAACGAGGCCAACATCTTCAGCGATCTGGCGACTCCGCCCAACGTCTCGATCACTTCGTCCATCGCCGGTGTGACGACACAGCCCGCCACCTACAACAACATCGAACTGCTCACGGTCACGCCGGGCAACAACACCGTCAACCTGCTGGGTGACAACGGCAACGCGCCAGGTGCCGATCAAGACGACCGCTTCATGGTCTTCGGCCAGGACGTGGATTTCAGCACGGGCGGCGACAGCGACGGAGCCAACGAAATCGCACTGCTCATCAACGGCAGCAACCCAATCTTCGTCCTCAATACACAGCGTCTCAACGTCTTCGGATTTGAGAACGACGACGACCTGACGGTCGATCCGTTTGCCGACAACACGGCACGCGGCTGGGGCATTGACGTTCGCTACGACGGCGGTGCCAACGGAGCCAACGGCGACGACTTATTCTACGGCAATGCCGTGCGCGACTTGACCGCCGCCACCGGACAACCGGGGCAGGTGTTCGTGGACAACACTCCCAATGGCAGCGTCGGGGGAGTGACCGAGAATGTCATCCTCGAAGTCAGCAGCACCGCTGGTGCGGGCCAACTCACGGTCGATGGCGTGGTCACGATCGACCTCACCGGACTGGAAGACGTCAGCGTCAATCTGAACGACAACACGGCGGGGGACATCGACACGTTCACGCTGGTGACATCCAACGCGGCTGACTCGATCAACGTGAACTTCACGAACGCCGGCAACGATGCCACCGGACCGCTGGTCGATGTGGATTCCGCTGGCGGAACACAGTTGATGCAGGTCGAATCGTTCGCCCACTTCACGCCGGTCGCCGGAGCCACTCCGACATCGAGTGATCTGCTGACGCTGACGATCGACGGAGCCGAAGGGAACGATACGATCGTCGTCACCGGCAATGCCAACCGAGTTCCAAACACCTCGCTGAACATCTACGGACAAGGTGGCGATGACACGCTGCGAATCGCGGCCGAAGCCGCGACGGGTGCGTTGGTCGGCGTGCCGGTCAATTACGACGGCGGCACCGGCAGCGACACGCTGCAACTGGCCGGCAACGCGCTCTCGTCCATTGATGACGTCGTTTACAACGTCGGCCCCGCGATCACCGAAGGCCGCATCACGATGAACGACACCGCCGTCGCGGGCACCGAACTCACGGTGGACTTCCACAACCTTGAACCGGTCCAGGACAACACTCCGGCCGCGACGTTGACGATCAACGCGACGGGCGCGGACAACGCCATCAGCTATACCGCCGGTGCGGGCGGGGGCATCTTCGGAGCCGACGTCACCGGCTTGGTAACCGTCGATGGCTTCGAGTCCTACGAGTTCTCGAACAAGACCGCGCTGACCGTCAACGGACAGGGAGGCAGCGATTCCTTGAGCGTCAACAACGGCGATCAACCCACGGGTCTGACCACGATCAATCTCAATGGCGGTGATGCGAGCGGTGACAGTCTGACGGTGCGCGGCGGAATTGCAGCGAACCTGACCATCAGTGGGACGCAAATCACCAACGCAGCGACGGGCGTCACGATCAACTACGGCACGGTCGAATCGATCACCGCCGTGGAAGGATTGAGCACCGGCCTGACTTTGACCGGATCGGCCGACTACGCCGTGAGTCCGGGTGCGCAAGTGGACGAAGGGACGATCAATAGTGCGAACACTCCGGTTTCGTTCGTCGACTACGGTGCGGGCGACACGGTCACGCTGACGGGCACGGGTGCCGGCACGTTGACCGTGAACGGCACGAGTGGCAACGACACGATCACGGCCGGTGCGGCCTCGGTGTTGGTCGCCGGCCGAGCCACGGTTGCGACGTCTGCCATGGGAACGATCACGGTGAACTCCGGCAGCGGCGATGACGCGACGACGGTCACACCCGCCGCGGGAGTCGTCTTCAATGTCGAGAGCGGAACCGGCAGCGATACGGTCAGCGTCGCGAACGGAGCGACGGGTGCGGCAGTCACGTCGAGTGCCGTCACAGTGACGGGCCTGGGTGCGGTCAACTACACCGGCACGGAATCCGTGGCACTCACGGGCGCTGGCACTCCAACGATCACTGGCGGTACCGGCGATGATTCGCTGTCGATCAACCCATCCTCGCGCACTGCGACGATCAATTCCGGCGCGACGATCTCCTTTACCTCGGCGACGACAGTGGATGCCGACGGCGGTACCGGCATCGACACGGTGACGGTGAACGGCACCGGCAACAACGACACGATCGGTGTGGTTCGAGCCGCGACGACCGCAGTCACCGGACTCGGCGCAACGACGGTCAACGTCGTGGCAGCCAGCGAGAACCTGCTGGTTTCTGGCGGCGTCGGCAACGACACAGTCAACGTATCCGGAACCGGTGGTTCGGCACTGGTGGTTGATGGCGGAGCGGGTGGCAGCGACGGATTGTCGATCACTCTAGCGACGGCCGCAGCGACAAACACGTTGACGGCGGGAACGACCAACGACGCGGGGGCCTTCACCAGCAGCTCCGATGGGACCACGACGTTTGTCGGAGTCGATTCGGTCAGCCTGACGGGTGCGGCGGCCACGGACGACGTTGTCGTGCAGGGAACGCAGGGCGATGACACGATGACGTTGGGGAGTGCCGGTGGTGCCAATCGCGTCTGGTTGAATGAACGCCCGGTGGTCACGCTGGCCACATTCGATGGCGTGACGCTCAATGGCCGCTTCGGCCGCGATACGTTGAGCGTGCAAGCGGAAGGCTTGACGGGCATCGCGACGGTCACGGTCAATGGCGGAGATACGGCGGAAGGTGACACGCTGCTGGTCAGCGGCACCACGGCGATCGACACGATCGGCTACACGCCGAGTGCCACCGATGTGCGAACCGGTTCAGTCGCGGTCGGCGCTGTGACGACGAACTTCTCGGCCATCGAAGCGGTCTCGATCGACGGCCTGGGCGGAGTCGATGTGGCCACGCTCAACGGCACGGCCAATGCCGAGACCGTCGTCCTGAATCCGGCCGGCAACGCCAGCGGAACACTCCGCGTGGGTGCCTCCAGCGGACTGAGCTTCACCAGCCTCGAAACTGTGGCCGTGGACACCGAAGGTGCGGCCGACACGCTGGTCGTCAACGGCTCGGCGAACAATGACACGGTGTCGCTGTCGGGCACGAACGCGACCGTCAACGGCCAGTCGTTCACTCTGGCGGACGCGGAAACGATCGTCGCCAATCTCGGTGATGGGGACGATACGGTCACGGTGACATCGGCGGCCGGTGTGATCTTCAATGTCAACGGCGGCGACCCGGCCAGCGGCAGCGACGTGCTGACATTCACGTCGGCGGGAGCGACGACGGTGAACTTGGGCTCGGGAACGATCGAGGACGCTTCGACGGCGGCCACTCCCGACACGACGTACACGGGAATTGAGTCGCTGATCGTCGCCGGCGGAGCAAACGCGGTGACCGTCAGCGGCACGGGAGACAATGATGTGATGGTGGTCACGCCATCGGCGACAGCCGATACCGCCACGGTGCAAGCCAACGGTGCGCTGCCTGTGGTGCGAGCGACGACCTCCGCTGCCTTGACCGTGGCGGGCGGTGCCGACACGAGCGACGTCCTCGTGTACCACGGCACGGACGTGGCGGACACGATCGCGCTGACGGGGACGACGATCAGTCATACCGGGTTCAAGACGATCACCTACGACGGAACGTCGGAATCGCTGGTCGTGAATTCCCGCGACGGGAATGACACGATCACTCTGACGGGAGTGACAACGGGCACGACGGTCGATGCGGGATCTGGCAACGACACGGTGACGGCGGACGCGACGGTGACGGTCGCGTTGTCGATCTTCGGCGGCGACGGGAATGACGCGCTCACGGGTGGAAACGTGATCGATTCGATCTACGGTGGCAACGGAAATGACACGATCATCGGTGGTGCGGGCGCGGATCACGAGTACGGCGAAGCCGGAAACGATTTGTTCGGTGATCCGACGACGGCTGGCAACGGCACGGCGGACGATGCGGGCGCGGACTTCATGTTTGGCGGTGACGGCATCGACCAGTTCGTGTGGGAACCGGGTGACGGCAGCGACGTTGTCCAAGGGGGTGACGATGGGGCGGACATTCTGCGGTTCTTCGGCAGCGATGCGACCGCCGACGCGATCACGGTCACGGGAGGTGCGGCGGGCACGCACCTGAACACGACTCTGGGCGCTGCCACGGTCGATACGCACGGCGTCGAACAGGTGTTTGTGACCGGCCGCACGGGCGGTGACACGATCACGGTCAACGACGTCACGGAAAGCGAACTCGAGCAATTGGTCATCGACGTGACAACGGGCGATTCGGATTCGGTGATCGTCAACGGTCGGGACGCGAACGACACCCTGCTGATCAGTACGCCGACGGCTGGCTCGAACACGGTCAACGTCGTGGGCCTGGCCTACACCGTACAGGTCAACAATCTGCTCGACGGAGCGGGCAACGACACGTTGACCGTCAACGGCAACGACGGTGACGACAACATCAAGGCAGTGAGCGGCGTGGAAGCCGAGGTCAACATCGTGCTCAATGGCGGCCAGGGGGATGACTACCTGTCTGCCGACGCCACGCTCAACGGCAACGACGGAAACGACTTCTTGGAAGGGGGTGCCGGCAACGACACGATGGATGGCGGCGCGGGCGATGACACATTCGTTGGCGGTGGCGGCACCGATGCCATCGGCGCTGGAACGACCTTAGGCGACGTGATTCTCTCTCGCGGTACCTCGGGCACCGATGCGATTTCACTGTCGCTCAACGCCACCGGTCATCTGGTGGAAACGATCAACAGCCTGACGACGACCTACACCAATTTCCTCGGAGGACCGATCGCAACTTCCGGCGTTGAACAGATCTTGGTCCAAGGCTTGGCCGGCAGCGACAGCCTCACGGTGGACAGCACCAACGGTGCCATCACGATTCCGATTAGTTTTGATGGCGGCGATCCGATTGGCACTGGTGACGCGTTGACGATTTCTGCGGGCGCGAACAGTGTGACGTTTGACGCGGGGCCGGAATCGGATTCTGGGAGCTTCACGATTGGGGGAGCCACAGGCTTGGTGAGCTTCGACCATGTGGAATCGTTGACGGTGGACGGCACGTCTGTGGCTGGCAATGCGGCGACGATCAACGGCGATTCCGCGGACAACGACCTCACGTTGACTCAGACGGGCGGGGATGATTTCACTGTGAGCGTGGACGGCCAAACGGTGACGTTCACGGACTTCAACTCGGCGACTCTGAATGGTGGCGCTGGTGATGATGATGTGACGGTGAGCTACCTGACGGGAACGGATTTGACGACGACGGTGGCGGTGAATGGTCAGAGCCCGACGGGGAACGTTGGTGATACGTTGCAGGTGGAAGCGACGACGGCTGGTGAAACGATCGCGGTGACGGGGACGACAATCACGGTGGGCACCTCGGCCGCGATTACCTACGGAACGTTGGAATCGTTGTCGATCGACGCATTGGGTGGGACGGACACCCTGACCGTGACGGGCTCGACGGCCTACGACTACACGCCCGGCGCGGCGGCGGGATCGGGAACATTGTTGGCGGACTCACTGCCGATTGGCTTCACGAACTTGGGCTCAGGCGAGACGTTGAACCTGGATGGTGCGAGCCTGGTGGCTCACGGGACGGACAGCAACAACGCGTTTGTGTTGGGCGCGGCGAATCTGACGGTTGACGGCCGGGTGAACATCACTCGGACGAACTTGGCGACGTTGACCCTGGATGGTCTGGCGGGAGACGACTCGTTCGCGGTCAGCAGCGGTCACGGTTACACGACGGTGAACTTGAATGGCGGATCCCCGTCGAACACGGACGTGGCGACGTTGACGGGCGACGGGACCGCAGTCACTGCCACACTGGGAATCATCCCGGTGACCACAACGGACGCGACAGTGAGCGGCGGCGCACTCGGTACGGTGAATCTGAGCGGTGTGGAAGTCGCCAACGTGGCGAACGGTGCGGGCGCGATCACGGTCCAGGGAGAAGACGGCAACGACACGTTGACAGTGAATTCCTCGACGCTGGCGGATACGGCCACGATTCAGGCCAACGGCCTGTCGCCCGTTGTGAATGCCACGACCAGCGGCACGCTGACGGTGGCCGGCGGCGCGGGCGCGGCGGACACGCTGGTTTACAACGGCACCTCGATCGCTGACACGATCGCCGTCACGGGGACGACGATCAGCCACACCGGCTTCAAGACGATCACTTACGACGGATCGTCGGAATCGCTGGTCGTGAATTCCCGCGACGGGAATGACACGATCACTCTGACGGGAGTGACAACGGGCACGACGGTCGATGCGGGATCTGGCAACGACACGGTGACGGCGGACGCGACGGTGACGGCTGCGATGACGATCTTCGGCGGGGACGGGAATGACGCGCTCACGGGTGGAAACGTGATCGACTCGATCTACGGTGGCAACGGCAACGACACGATCATCGGTGGTGCGGGCGCGGATCACGAATATGGCGAAGCTGGCAACGATTTGTTCGGCGATGCGACGACGGCTGGCAACGGCACGGCGGACGATGCGGGCGCGGACTTTATGTTTGGCGGCGACGGCATCGACCAGTTCGTGTGGGAACCGCTTGACGGCAGCGACGTGGTGCAAGGCGGTGACGATGGCGCAGACATTCTGCGGTTCTTCGGCAGCGACGCGACCGCCGACGCGATCACGGTCACGGGAGGTGCGGCGGGCACGCACCTGAACACGACTCTGGGCGCTGCCACGGTCGATACGCACGGCGTCGAACAGGTGTTTGTGACCGGCCGCACGGGCGGTGACACGATCACAGTCAACGACGTCACGGAAACCGAACTCGAACAATTGGTCATCGACGTGACCACGGGCGACGCGGATTCGGTAATCGTCAACGGTCGGGACGCGAACGACACCCTGCTGATCAGTACGCCGACGGCTGGCTCGAACACGGTCAACGTCGTGGGCCTGGCCTACACCGTGCAGGTCAACAATCTGCTCGACGGAGCGGGCAACGACACGTTGACCGTCAACGGCAACGACGGTGACGACAACATCAAGGCAGTGAGCGGCGTGGAAGCCGAGGTCAATATCTCGCTGACCGGTGGCCAGGGGAACGACTACCTGTCGGCCGATGCGACGCTGATTGGTGGGACGGGAAATGACACGCTGATCGGCGGCACGGGTGACGATACGATCAACGGTGACGCGGGGGACGACGTGATCGACGGCCGCGGTGGCGTCAACACGATCGACGGCGGTACCGACACCGACACGATCCTCGTCAGCGGCACGGCCGCGGGCGAAACGCTGGGTGTCGTCCATACGACGGGAACCGCCACAGTGACCGGTGGTTTGTCGGCGGGTACGCACAACATCAGCAACATGGAACAGGTGCGTGTCGAAGCCGGTGATGGTTCCGACACGGTCAGCCTGACTCTGCTGGCGGCAGGCGGTTTGGATTACACGGTGCTGGGCGGTAACCCGATTGGGGCCGTCGGCGACACGCTGTCGATCACGACTCCGGCTTCGGTCGTTGGAACGCCGGGACCAGATGTCGATTCCGGATCGTTCGTCGTGGCCACGACCGCGTCAACAAACATCACCTTCGACGAAATCGAAGGGGGCACGATCACGGCCGTTCCGGCCGGTGCCGCTCTGACCGTCAATGGAACCAACGCGGATGACGATCTCACGTTGATCGGAACTGGGGTCAACGATTTCAGCGTCAGCGTGAACGATGGCCCGGCCTTCCAATACAACGACTTTGTCAGCGTCACGCTGTCAGGCTCGTCGGGCGATGACGACATCGATGTGGATGTGAACGTCGCGAACCTCGGCACGGCCATCACGATTGATGGCGACCTGCCGGCGTCCAGCGGCGGCGATTCGGTTTCGATCACCGGCATCGATGGCACGGTGGATGCCCCGGTGTACTCGCCAACGGCCGCGGACGGCGGCACGTTCACGGTCGCCGGAGTCACGATCACGATCGTGGAATCCGAGCACTTGAGCTACAGCGGCGAAACGGACAACGAAACGCTGACCGTCAACGGCACAGCGGCCAACGATGTGTTCCTGCACACGCCCGCCGTGGTGGCGGACGCCGGTCAGGTGGCGGTCAATTCGCTATTGGCGATCGACTACACCAATCTCGGCGCGACCGGTTCGACGGCACTGGATGGCGACGGTGCCACCGACGACACACTCATCGCTCTCGGCACACCAATCAGCGACACGTTTGGCGTGGCCGGCACATCGAGCCTCCTGCTCAATAACCGCATCCCACTGACCACGACGCAGGTCGAGAACTTCATTCTGTCCGGGTTGGATGGCGATGACCGATTCAACATCACACCGATTATCGATCTCACTGTGGACGATGGAACGGGGACGGTGGAGATCACCGTGGCCGGCGAGGGACCGGGCGCGAGCGACACGCTCAACTTCACCCGCAACACTCTCGATGCAGGTCCGAACGACATCGTCGTCGAATTGGATTCCAACACGACCGTTGCCGATGTGACTCAAACGATCCGGCAGGTGGGTCTGGGAGCGGTGACGCTCTCGGGAATCGAAACCGCGAACATCAACGCCGTTACGGAAGACTTGTTCGTGGCGGGCACGCGGTTGGATGACGTCATCACTTATACGCCGACCAACACCGATTCCGGCACCTTCACGGCCGCCGGCATCTCGACGGTGTTCCACTTCGACAATGTGGTCCAGGGCACGAACACGTTCACGATCACCGGCGGCGGTGGTGCCGCGAGCCTCTTGGGCGCGGGCGGATTCGCCGACGAGGTCATTGTTCAAGGGACGAATGGCAGCGATCGAATCCGCGTCAACAGCCTGACCCGCGTCGTGGCTGTTGATGTCCAGAGCTTCGGCTTCCCAGCGGCGGTCGTTGCCTCACTGCGAGATGTGACGCTGCACAACAACGTCGCGGCGCTTCCGGCCGGCATGACCAGCGGCATCATCGAAGCGGTCAGGGTTCAGGGACGCGATGGTGGTGATACCTTCCACGTCGTGCCGGACGCAGCGGTCGGCAACGGGTTGTTCATCGACATCGACGGCGGATCGCCGCAGGCCAGTGACGCCTTGGTAATTACCAACCTCGATGGTGCGGGTAATCCGATTTCCCTCGCGGCCACGGACTTCGTGATCGTCGGACAAAGCCGGACTCCGGACGCGGGAAATGTCCTCGTCTACCAGAACAGCGTCCGTCGCCCAAACATCGCCTACACGAACACCGAGGTTGTGACGGCCAACGTGCCGTTTACCAACTCCGATGTCGATGATGCGAATCTCCTCATCCTCGGCCCGGACAACTCGGAATCGAACGAATTCCGAACCACGGCGACGTTCCTGGGATCGGGTCGCAACATCAGTGTTGACAACCTGGCCATCTTCCCGAATTCGTCCGAGCACGTCGGCGTGCCGCAGGACACGGATTACTTCCGAGTCGTGGCCCAGACGACGGGCACTCTCGATGTGCAGGTCTACTTCAAGGATCTCAACGGCTTGGTGCCAGGTAACGGCAACCTTGATCTCAGAGTGCTCGATTCCGACGGAACCGTGATCGCTGGTACCGGAGCCTTCGGGTCGAATGAAGGAGCGGGCGATTCCGACGAGCGAGTTCGCATCCCGGCCGTCGAGGGCGAGACGTACTTCATCCGCGTGCTGGGTGGAGCGGTGGATGCCGTCAATGGTTACACGATGACGATCATCAACGATCCGGCACCAGTCCCGTATGCACTGGAGTTGCAGGATACCCCGGTGGGAGATCCGCCGCCGGCCAACAGCGACACCGGGCGCTCACAAGTCGATAACATCACGCGCGACAACTCGCCGACGATCTTCTTCCGCGTGGATGACGCGAAATTCCTGAACGACCTTCCGGGCAACAGCACCGCCGGAACGCCGCCGGATCAGAACATTCCGATTCCGTTCAACACGGATCTGACTCTGACCAGCACGACGCCGGGCTATCGCGTAGCGATCTTCATCGAAGGTGACCCGCAACAGCCGACGGTCGATCCACAACGCGTGATTGGTTTCGCTACGAAGGTCGCGGGGGTCAACGGCGTCTATCGATTCGATTTTGACGACGCGATTTCCGCCGCCGATCGCAACCTGACCGACGGCAGCCACTTCATCAGTGCCAAAGTGCAGATCGTCGACCCGGCCACGCCGACGGATACCGGCTTCGGTGACCGTAGCCAGCCGCTGGAAATCGTGGTGGACACGATCGTTCCGCCAGTGTTCTTCGGGAATTCCGCAATCGCTGACGATGGCATGATTCCCGACCAAGGAGTGATCCCGCAACCGACGTTCTTCATCGACAACAAGACGAACGACCAGACGCCGACATTCTGGGGGACGGCGGAAGCGAACGCGATCATCCGTGTGTTTGCTGACCAGACGCCCGCCGATGGGATCGATAACTTCGACGTCCTGTTGGGGCTGACGGTGGCGCTGCCCGAAGACGGCACGAACCAATTCCCGAACGGGCAATGGCGAGTGACCAGCACCGTTGATCTGAACAATCCGACGTTCTTCCCGGTCGATGGCCTGCGACGAATTCTCGTCACGGCGGAAGACGTGGCTGGTAATCTGAATCCTGCGGCCCCGGTGCTGGCACAGGCTCTCGATATCTTCGTCGACACGCAGGGTCCGCAAGTGACGAACGTGCAAATCACGTCGGCACTGGCCTACGACCTGTTCGATCCGAAGTCCCTTGTGGGCCAGATACCACGGCCGGTCCCGACACCGCGAACGGACGGACTCACGATTTCCTTCCGCGACTTCCCGAGCCGCACGACGGGATTCCCGAACCCGGCCCTCAATCCGCTGGTTGCTGAGAACCCCGGACACTATGTGTTGCGCGGTGATGCGAACGGGATCGTCCCCATCTCGACGATCACGTTCATTGACGATCTGACGGCCCCCGGCTTGGCCACGGGCCGCGTGTTGTTGACGTTCGACTCTCCGTTGCTCGACGACCGCTACACGTTGACGATCAACGACGATGTCGTGGACGACGTGGGGAACAAGTTGGATGGCGAAAGCAATGCGACCCAACCGCTGGAAACACCCACGTTCCCCAGCGGCGACGGCCAGCCAGGTGGCGATTTCATCGCCCGCTTCACGATCGACAGCCGTGTGGAAATTGGCGGCGTCGGACAAGGTGGAGCCAGCATCGATATCAACGGGAACTTCCACTTCGATCCGACCAACACGGACTTCGTCAATCGCGATCTCGTCTTCGACATGGGCGTCAACACGGATGCCCTCTTCGCCGGCAAGTTCAACTTGCCAGGGGCTGTCACGCAGGACGGCTTCGATCGGATCGGTGCCTACGGAAAACTGAACAACCAGTATCGCTGGCTGCTCGATTTCACGAATGACGGCCGGCCAGATCATTCGGTCGTCAGTGGATTGCAGATCAACGGGCGGCCGATCGCTGGCGACTTCAACCTGGCGCATGTTGGTGATGAAATCGGGTTGTTCGACGGGACGACCTGGTACTTCGACACGAACAACAACAACAACATTGATTCCAGCGACCAGAGATTCACCGGCAACTTGCGTGGTTTGCCGATCGTCGGCGACTTTGACGGTGACGGCTTGGATGATCTCGGTGTCCACCGCGCGGACACGAACGTGTTTGCGTTCGACCTCACGACAGCAGCGGACGGGACACCCGGAGTTCGCGACGGCAACTCGGACTACACCATTCAATTCAATGCGACCGTGGCGTTGGGGCAAACACCGCTGTTCCCTGGTGTTCTCGAACGACCGTTCGCCGGTGACTTCAACCTGGACGGTATCGACGACATCGGCCTGATGGTGCCGCACCGCGACGGTGTTTCGTCCAACAATGCAGGGTCCGAGTTCTACATCTTCCAGTCAATCCCGGCCGACGCCGCTGCCGGAACGGCCGGTGCACTGAACCACCAATTCTCTCCGAAGCCGCTAGGCGTGGATTTGTACGCGCAGTTCGGCTCGAGGATTGCGACTCCACTGGTGGGGAACTTTGACCCACCACCGAGCGGTTCGAACAACCCAGGGCCAGGTGGCTTGAATCCGCTCGATCCCGTCGAGGTGATCCCCAGCACTCCTCTGGTGGTCACGTTGCCAAAGTCCGGAGGCCCGTTCACGGTCCTGCAAGTGAATGACAATTTGCATATCCGCAAAGCCAACGGCACGGAGGTGATGACACCACGACCCGTGAGTGGCATTTCGAGCGTGCAGATTATCGGTAGCAGTGCGGCGGACGTGGTCGTCCTGGATAGTTCGCTCAATGGCTACTCGGAGAGCTTCCGATTCGAGGGTGCCAATGGTGCGGATCGCTTGGATGCAAGTCGCGTGAATTTCGCGGTGACGTTCGACGGCGGAGCTGGGAACGACAACTTCTTGGGAGGCGGCGGTGCCAATCACTTCCTGGGCGGTGTTGGCAATGACCAGGCGGTTGGCGGAGAGGGCAACGACTTGCTGGATGGCGGCGCGGGAAATGACGTGCTGACGGGCAACGGCGGGGCTGACAATTTGCTGGGTGGAGCCGGTAACGACCGTCTCGATGCGGGCAGTGGAAACGATGAACTGCGCGGCGGAGCCGGACACGACAACATGGTCGGCGGCGAGGGCAATGACCGCCTGCACGGCGAAGCGGACAATGACAAAATCTTCGGCTCGGCCGGTAATGACACGATCCGAGGTGGTGCCGGGAACGATTCCATCGACGGCGGAGCGGACGACGACGTGCTGCTGGGCGAAGACGGCAAAGACACGATCCTGGGAGGGACCGGCGATCTCGAAACGGATCCGCTCGGTTCGCGCGGCGACGACATCATCAGTGGCGGTGCCGGCGACGATCAGCTCAACGGCCAGGACGGCAACGACACGGTCCTCGGAGGAGCAGGGAAAGACAAACTCATCGGCGGCAACGGCAACGACATCCTGTCAGGCGAGGAGGGCATCGACAGCCTTCAAGGGGACACCGGGACCGACGTCTTGTTGGGCGGACAAGCACTCGATTCCTTCATCAACCCCGCGATTGGTGAAAAGAACGAGGACGGCCTGTTCAACGATGTGGTGTTCTTCACACGTCTCGAGGACCTCCTCACGGCCTTTCCCTAAGCGAGCATCAAATTCAGCGAGAGCGTGACAAAGCGACTTCTCTCCGAGATTGATGGTCCTGTCGAAGACTTCTGCTTTTCGGTTTCGCAGGAAGCGTTACAGGTGGGTGTCGAGATCAGGGCCTCTCGGAGGTCGCAATGTGGCTTTGGTTGCCGTGTCAGTTTTCCGTGATTTTGCAGAGTGGCAGGTGTCATACGGATCACAAGAAAAAACTGCGCGGCTTGCCAATGAGCCGAAACGAGCTAGCGCAGTGGCACATACCTAAGTGAGCGGCAAGGCGCTAGCCGCCGGTATTTCGCGGGAAAGCCCTTGTGATCGGCAACGCGGACATGACGCCTCTTCAGCGTTGCTCAAAAAACGATTCTCGTTGGATCATCGGGCGAGAACCGGTCGGCACCGACTGCCAGTTGACGAACCGTTCCCTTTTGCGGCCGTCTGGCTCCCTTTCTTCTTTGCATGAAGAAGCCCACGCGAGCATCGGTATCCGAGTCAACACGTGCACAACACGTCGAACGACTCACCGGCACCGAGCATCATCTTGCCGATGAAGTCCGAATCGTTCGAGATGTGATCAGCGAAAGCCAGACGGATTTCTCGTGGCTGCTTCAGAATGGAATGCCACATCAACCGCAGGGATCGTGGTGGTGAAACGGATCGCCCGCGACCCGCTCGTCGCTGACGAGAGCGAGCGATTGGTGGTCGAGCGATTCCCATTGCGATACGCTCGCGGCCCGCTTTTCAAGGAGCTTTCGAATGCAGATTTGTCGGTCAATGGTTCGTGCGTTTTGCTTGGTCCTGTTGATCGCGACAGTGAGCCGCGCGGACGAGAAATTCCCGCGATGGCAGTTTCGGGTGAGCTTCCCGAAGGAGGTCCAAACCGAGCCGTTCTCTGGCCGTGTTGTGCTGTACCTCAGTCAGACACGGCAGCAACCGCGCGAGCGATTGAGTTGGTTCAACCCGGAAATTCTGATCGGTCGCGATGTGACCGACTGGAAGCCGGGTGAGCCGCTCGTCATCGACAGCCACAAGTCGGACGAAACGACGACCTGTCCGAAGCCGATCGATCAACTCAATTTGGCCGGTTGGAAGGTCCAAGCGGTCGCGCGGTTCAATTCGTGGGAACGAAAGGTCGGCGATGGCGCGGGCAATGGATTTTCGGCGACGGCGGTTGTGTCCAGCGACGCGAGCACAATCGACTTGCCGATCACGCAGTTGATTCCAGAGCGACAGTTCCCGGAAAACAACTGGTGCAAACTGCTGCGCGTGCGATCGAAGTTGCTCAGCGAGTTCCACAAACGGGACGTCTTCCTGCAAGCGGCCTTGTTGCTGCCGGCGAGTTACCACAAGCAGCCGGAGCGAAAGTATCCGGTCATCTTCACGATCCCCGGTTTCGGCGGCACTCATTTTGACGGTGTGCGGGCTGAGCCGATCAACGAACAGAACGAGCAAGGGGTCGAGTTCATTCGGCTGATGCTCGATCCGAGCTGTCCGCTGGGGCATCACGTCTTCGCAGACTCGGCGAACAACGGCCCGTGGGGGACGGCACTCGTGAAGGAGTTCATCCCGGAACTCGACAAGGCGTTTCGGACGGACTCGCGACCAGCGGCACGATTCCTCACAGGACATTCCTCTGGTGGTTGGTCGAGCATGTGGGTGATGGTCTCGCATCCCGACGACTTCGCGGGGACATGGAGCACCTCACCCGACCCAGTCGACTTCCGCGACTTCCAGCGGATCAATCTCTACGGCGGCACCGACAACATGTACTCGGGCCGAGCCGGTGAACGCCGTCCGATCGCGCGACGCGGGCAACAAGTGCTCCTGTGGTACGGCGACTTCGACGTGATGGAAGAGGCACTCGGCACCGGCGGTCAGCTTCATAGCTTCGAGGCCGCCTTCAGTCCGCGCGGTTCCGACGGTAAGCCGGTTCGTGTTTGGAATCGCCAGTCGGGTGCGGTCAACGCCGACGCTGCGAAGGCCTGGGAACCTTACGACATTCGGCTCGTCCTGGAACGCAACTGGTCAACGCTTGGCCCGAAGCTGCGAGGCAAACTGCACGTTCACATGGGCGACCTCGACACGTTCTACCTCGAAGGGGCAACGCGATTGCTCGGTGAGAGCTTGAAGAAACTCGACAGCGATGCCGTCATCGAAATGCACGCGGGCCACGATCACGGCAGCTTGCTGACGCCCCAGTTGATGGGCCGGCTGCGAGCGGAAATGGTGGCGAAGTATTTGTCGGCCGCGAAGCCGTGAGCCGAACGCATCGAACTCAGAAAGTGCCGGATGATGAAATCGAAATCGAAGACGTTTCTTTTCTGGTGCTTTTTCATCGGATTGTTTGTGGTGCTCGTCGCAAGTCGCGGAGCGAAGACGGAACGCGAGACCCCGACTCCAGTCTCCGACGAGTTCTTTCGACAGGCACTGGACCGAAAGGAAATCGAGAGCTGGACATTGGACCGAGGCCGAATCGTCTTCCGAAAGCTGGATCAGCCCGGCCGGTTTTTGACCGCAACAAGGCACAACGCCGACCTGATGAAACGACTCGCAGAAGCGGACGCCTACTACGAACCGCCGGAGAATGGCGTGTCTCAGCGACCGTCATCGAATCCCTGGACAGAGCTGGCGATCTACGGACTTCTCTTGGTCGGAATCTTTGTTGGATTGTTCTGGTTCATCAAGAAGGTCGGCGGTGCTCAGGGACAGAACATCTTTGCGTTGCGGAACAGCAAGGCTCGGCTGGCGGAGGAAACGAGCAAGGTGAAGTTCGACCATGTTGGCGGGTGCGTCGAGGCGAAGCAGGAGTTGTCAGACCTCGTGGATTTTCTGAAGTCACCACAGCGGTGGATTGATGCGGGTGCTCGGTTGCCGCGTGGCGTGTTGCTGGAAGGTCCGCCGGGCTGCGGCAAGACGTTGCTGGCGAAGGCGGTCGCAGGGGAGACTGAGGCGAAGTTCTATTACACGTCGGCGTCGGAGTTCGTGGAGATGTTTGTCGGTGTCGGCCCGGCTCGCGTGAGGGACATGTTCGAGACGGCGAAGAAGAACGTTCCGGCCGTGTTATTCATCGACGAGCTGGATGCGATCGGACGGCGGCGTGGATCGGGAGCCGGCTTTGCAAACGAGGAACGCGAGCAAACGCTGAATCAAATTTTGGTCTGCATGGACGGCTTCGAGGCGTTCGATCGTGTGGTCGTCATCGCGGCGACGAATCGGGCCGACATTCTCGACAAAGCCCTTGTGCGAGCCGGCCGTTTCGACCGCCGCATTCCGATTCCGCCGCTCACTCGTGAAGAACGAGTCGCGGTGCTCCAGATTCATGTGCGGTCGAAGCCGCTGGCCGAGGGGCTGCCGCTCGGCGAAGTCGCTGACTGGACCGACGGCAGCTCCGGTGCGGACCTCGAAGGGCTAGCGAACGACGCGGCTCTCTTCGCGGTACGACGATCTCGCGGTAACGGCGAGCCGACCAAGATTCAGCTCGACGATTTTCGTCAGGCTCTCGAGTCGCGACGGCAGCATCGAAAGTCGATTGATGCCTTCGATGCCGTGCTGTTCGAGGCGACCACGCAGCTCGCGGAACCGACCGGGCGGGCGGTTGTCCGAGTGACCCTCCAGGACAACTCCACCGTCGAAGGGGAAGTCGTCTGGGTTGATCCCTGTTTCCTAAAACTGCGTCGGACCAGTGATGGGCAGCCGACTGTGATTCCGAAAGGACAAGTCATCCAGATGGAAACGCTTGACGGTACGACGGCCATCACCGCTGACGACGTGAAGGTGGATCGCAGTCTCGGACGTGGGCCGAGCTTTGCGTGAGGTGCTCCGTGTGGCAGGACTTGATCATCGAACGCTTGATCTGGTGGATTCCGTTGGTCCTGTCGATCACGGTTCACGAGTGGGCACACGCTGCCAGCGCCTCGTGGCTGGGAGACGACACGGCCCGGCTGCTCGGCCGCAACACGCTCAATCCGCTGGCACACATCGACCCGGTCGGCACCGTTCTGTTGCCTCTGCTGGGCATCCCGTTCGGTTGGGCCGAGCCGGTTCCGATCAATCCGATCCGATTTCGCCGAAACGTCAGCATGAAGCTCGGAGTTCTGATCGTCGCGATCGCGGGGCCGATCTCGAATTTCTGTCTCGCGGGACTCTGCTGGCTGCTGCTGAAGCTCTTGGTGGCTGCTCAATTCGGTGATGCAGAGATTCTTGAAGGGTTGTCGAACGTGATGGCGCTGAATCTGCTTCTCGCATTTTTCAACCTGCTGCCGATCCCGCCGCTCGACGGCAGCCGCGTGGTCGATTCCCTGATGCCTGCTGGCTGGCGACCGCTGTGGAACTCGTTCAGCCGATTCGGCTATGTCCTGTTGTTGGCCCTGATCTTGATTCCGCAATTCGTCACCGACTTCAACCTCATCCACTGGTTCTTGCAGACGCCTTCGTCTCATCGTCCATGAAAGCTGTCCCCATGCCGCCGCAACCGCTTCACGTGCCAACCACAGATCCAACGGCGATCTTCGAGTCCTTTCGCGGCAGCTACGGCACCGAGTTATTGACGGCGGCCGTCGTTGAGTTCGATCTGTTTGGCCGGTTGGCTGAACAGCCGAAGTCATTTGATGAACTGCGCGAGGAGATCGGATTGCAACGGCGACCGGCGGTCGTGCTCTTCACGGCTTTGCGAGCGATGGGATTGTTATCGACGGATGGAGACGGGCGGCTGATGCTGACAGCCCAGAGTCGTGAGCATCTGGTACCGGGAACCGAGTTCGATGTCAGTGGCTACATCGCTCTGGCCGAACAAAGCCCCGGTGTGCGCGAGATAATCGAGCGGTTGCGGACGAATCGGCCAGCAGGAGCCTCGAAACCCGACGAAGGGACGGCGTTCATCTACCGCGAAGGAACCGAGTCGGCGATGGAAGCGGAAGCATCGGCAAGATTCCTCACGCTGTCGTTGGCTGGTCGAGCCAAGAATGTCGCGCCAGTGTTGGCTGAGCGAGTGCCGCTCGATGGTGTGCGAACGCTGTTGGACGTTGGAGGTGGGTCGGGCATCTACAGCATCGCGTGGTTACGTCGGCATCCGGAGTTGCGAGCCATTGTGTGGGACCGACCGGAGGTTTTGAAAGTCGCTCGCGAAATGGCCGGGCAATACGGCGTTGCGGATCGGCTGGAGTGCGTGCCCGGCGACATGTTCGTCGATCAGGTCCCATCGGCAGACGTCGTCTTGCTGTCGAACATCCTGCACGATTGGGACGAGTCGGAATGTCGAAGGCTCGTGGGGCGATGTGCGGCGGCATTGCCGTCGGGCAGCCGACTGTTGATTCATGACGTGCTGCTCAACGACGATCACGGCGGTCCGTTGCCGATCGCGTTGTACTCGACAGCCTTGTTCACGTTGACGGAAGGTCGAGCGTACTCGGCCCGCGAGTTCCAATCTTGGCTGGTCGAGGTTGGACTGAGCTTGCTTCCGATCACGCAAACGCTCGTGCATTGTGCGGTCGTGGGCGGTCAAAAGTGATCTTTCGCTGTCGCATCAATCGTCGCGAGAACTCGACAGCACGCCGAAACGGATCAGGTAGTAGATCAGAGTCAGGAACGATTCCAGCGTCGCGGCAACGTAGGTCCAGCCAGCGGCGTTCAAAACGCTACGGACGGCGATTGCCCCCTCGCCATCGACGATGCTGAGTTGTCCCAACAGTCGCTTCGCACGGTTGCTGGCGTCAATCTCGACGGGCAGATTGATGATCTGAAAGAGCGTCGTACAAGCGAAGAAGGCGATACCGAGCCAGATCAATTTGAGACTGGACAGTGCGATTCCCAGGATCAACAGGATCATAAAGGCCGGGCCACCGAACTGAGCCGCTGGAACGGCGAAGTTTCTCGCAACAAGAGGGGCATAGTGGTTCGCGTGCTGGATTGCGTGTCCCGCTTCATGAGCAGCGATACCGACGGCAGTGGCCGTGTGGCTTTCATAAACCTCAGGGCTGAGTCGGAGTACTCGCGAACTCGGATCATAATGGTCCGACAACCAGCCCTGCGCGACCTCCACGCCGACCTCGTGGCACCCGGAGTTATCGAGGATGTGGCGCGCCGCTGCGGCTCCACTGAGCGGCGCGGGAACTTGCATCCCGTGGCGGTAGGCCGATTTGACTCGCCATTGAGCCCACAACATCAGCAGGATCGCAGGGGACGTGAAGATCAGCAGTTTGAAGCCGAAAAACATGGTTGGTCCTTTTGATTCAGAGGCGGCCCGTCGATCACTGCGAGCCACGGAAGAGTTTACGCGAATCGAACCTGATTCGTTGAGTGCCCCACGTTCTTGTTCGGCTTGCCTTCGAAAGCGTCGTCAGGACGATGACCGGTGACACTTCGGGATGACAGACGAGATCATGGCAAGGCAACCAGCGACGTGTCTCTGAAGTCTCTGGCTGGCTCGTTTCGCGATTTCTGGCTGGAAATTGTCGCTCATCACAGAAAGTTTGACATCAGCGAAATTTTTGAAAACTTGGCACTGCGACTGCCTATCACTCGGCCAGAGTAAACACGAACGAACGGACTTCCCGGAAACCAAACCACTTCCCTCCGTCGTTCACCCGCAGGAAAAAGGAGCCTGACCATGAAAAAGCTGATTCTTCTCGCGATGTTGGCCGTCGGTGCATTGACCCTGAGCATGACTTCCGAAGCGAAGGCGGACCATTGGAATAGCTGCGGTCCCAGCTACGGCGGGAGTTACTACGGCGGATACAGCTATGTTCCGAGCTACTACTCTCGCAGCTACTACGCTCCGGTCTACAGCTACGGCTCAAACTACGGGTACGGCTCAAACTACGGGTACGGCTATCCGTCGTCTGGATTCTACTACGGTCGTCCCGGCCTGAGCATCTCGATCGGCTCTGGCTATCGCGGATACGGCTACAGCTCAGGCGGATTCGGCGGCGGTCGCAGCTACCATCATGGTCACAGCCATCGTCATCACCGCCACTAACAACGGATGTTCGTGCCAGGCCTTCGCACGAACGAGATTTCGCCAAGTACGACACCAAAACAAAAAACCGGTCCAGAATTCTGGACCGGTTTTTTTGTCAGTTGTCCGAGCGAACGTCGCAGCTTACAGCTTCGGCTTGCCACGCAACTTGCGGCGAGTGTGACCGCTACAGGGGCGAGCACCGTGGTTCGCTTTCGTAATCTTGCGATTGTTCTTGGCCATGTCATTTCCTCTTTTGGAATTCGTGGTTGTTGAATGGGGGCGGGAATTTAGCCGGAATGCCGCCCGTTGCAAAGTGAAGCGACGGCCTCCAGCGGAGATTGTTCATCGCGTCGTCGTTGAGCCTGCCGGCGGGCGGAGTCGAGCCGATCTTGCAGACGCCGCAGGACTTCGGCTTCTGCGTCTTTGGTGGCTGCGTGGGCCTGAGCTTCTTGGACTGCGTCATCGGCGACTTTCTGCTCGCTGCGGATATCCGCCAATCGTGATTTCAAATCATCGCGGTCTTGGCGAATCTGCTGCAACCGCTCTGAGTCCAGCCGTCCGGCGTGGCCGATCTTCTGCTGGACTTGCCCTAGAGATGAGAGCAGGGATTCAACGCTGTTGCTCGTGTGGCGAATCGTCGTGGCCGCTTGCAAGCTTTGAGCGAGCGACTGCATTGCGGTGCCTCGGCGATACTCGCGAATTCGCAGCAAAGTGGCCAACCAAGGCGAGGACGACGACATCGCAAAGTTCCCGAAGAGAGTTTTCAAGAGAGTTTGCTGGCAAGCTGTCGCAGCCAAGTAAGTGTGTCGGAAAGTTCCGTCGGCTGGTCGAGTGATTGCTGGAGGAATTCGGTCCAGCGAAGTCGCTCACGGAGGGCGGCATCGACCAGTGGGTGCGAGCCGGGTTGGTAGGCTCCAACCGAGATCATGTCCTCGTGGTGGCGATACGCAGCCAGGGCTCGCTTGAACTGGTCAGCGGTGGCGCGATGCTGGGGCGAAGTGATGTCGGGCATCACGCGGCTGATGCTGGCGAGAACATCAAGGGCCGGCCAATGAGCCTGTTCGGCGAGGCGTCGCGACAAGACCCAGTGGCCGTCCAGCAGACCGCGAACGGCGTCGGCGATTGGTTCGTTGAAGTCATCACCGTCCACGAGGACCGTGTACAGGCCGGTGATGCTGCCGGACTCCGAGTAGCCGGTGCGTTCGACGAGCTTTGGCAGGACACTGAAAACGCTGGGGGGAAATCCGCGAGCGGCGGGAGGTTCTCCGGCGGCGAAGCCGACTTCGCCTTGAGCATGAGCGAAGCGAGTCAGCGAATCGACCAGCAGTAGCACATCACGGCCTTGATCGCGGAAGAACTCGGCGACGGCCGTGCCGAACTGCGCGGCTCGCAAGCGGAGCGTCGGCGCTTCGTCGCCCGTTGCAACGATGACCACGCTGCGACGCAGGCCGTCGGGGCCGAGAGCTTTTTCGAGGAACTCGCGGACTTCACGGCCACGTTCTCCGACGAGTATGACGACGTTGACGTCCGCCTGGCTGCCGCGAGCGATTTGGCCGAGCAAGGTGCTCTTGCCGACGCCGCTGCCGGCAAAGAGTCCGACGCGCTGACCTTTGCCGCAGGTCAGCAGCGCGTCGATCGCGCGGATGCCGGTGCCGAGCGGTTCGGTGATTCGTGGCCGACTCATCGACGCGGGCGGTGTGCCGTACAGCGAACGGCGATGTGGCAGCGCAGGCTTGTCGCCGTCATCGAGTATCTCGCCGCGAGCGTTGAAGACTCGGCCGAGCATTTGCTCGCCGACGCGGACTTGCGGTGCGGAGTTTCTCAGCGAAACGGAATCGCCTCGACGCAGGCCGGAGATGTCGCCGAGCGGGAGCAGTAACGTTTCTTGTTCGCGAAAGCCGACGACTTCCGCTTCGGCGAGTCGTTGTGGACCACGATGGACGCGGCACAACGCACCGACCGGGACGGGAAAATCAGCGGCGGCGATGGTCAGGCTGCTCAGACGGGTCACTCGGCCGGTCAGACCGACCGGGATGATTTCCGAAACTCGTTCGGCAAAGGCGAGCATGGTTGAGTTCACTCCGCGAGCAGTTCGTCGGCGATACGTTGCAGAACGACTTCGAGCCGTGCGTCTGTCTGGCCGCTCGGTGTCTCGACCACGCAATCGCCGCGCGCGAGTGAGTCGTCGGGGAGGAATTCAATTTCGCGGTTCGCATCGAGTGGTTGTGTCGCGGACGCAACCAGTTCCGCATCGACGGGGTGTAGGCGGACTCGCAGGCGATCCTCGCCGACGGACCAATCGAGGGTGGAGCGAATCAAATCGAGAATAGATTCGGGCTGAACGTCGAGCGTCCGACGGAGCAGGCGTTCGGCGATGGCAACTCCGAGTCGGACGGCCTCGTGTTGGCTCTGATCGAGCCAATGGTCTCGTTGAGCGTGCAGTCGATCGGCGGCAAGTTGCAGCGCGGCAAGTGCGGACTCCAGTCGGGTATCCGCACGTGGTTCGCAACGCGGCGACAGTCCGGTTGGAAGTGTCAACGGCTCAAAGGCAGAAGAGTCGAAACGCGGGCCGATCGGCTCGGAAAGGTCGGTCAATCGGACTCGACTTGCGACGTTGTTACGCGGATCGGCTTTGAGGATGCGTGTGGTGGTGGTCATGCGAAGGCCCTCTGCGTTGGAGTTTCGGGCAGCAGGTGGGCGATGCGGTTGGTCGGTTCGTGTGCGATCGGCTCGGCAGCGGGAGTCATCCGTTCGCAGACGGCGTGGGCGATTTCCGCGACGAGTTCTTCAGGGACTTCGACGAGCGACTTGAGCCGACGGATCACGTCGGTCTGCAGCGACGACGCAAACCGCGACAAACACGCCGAGGCGAGCCGCGTTGGAAATCGAGTTAGCAAAACGGCGATGGCTTGCGGACGCTCTTGACGCAGCGCATCGGCGAGGGTTTGCGGATCGAGCTGTTGCAGGCGTGCGAGGTCCGTGAGCGATTCGGCCGGTCGGGGCGGTGCGAGGATCGTGACTTCGTCCTGGCGAGCGGAGGGTGTCAACCCTCCGAGGTCTTCGATCACCAATGTCGAATCGTTAATCGGAGGGTTGACACCCTCCGCTCGCCAATTGCGGACAGTCATCGTGAGACACAGGACAGCGAAGAATCCACAGACGACGTGCGGCCAAGCAGTGAACGGAGCAACTTGCGGAGTTGTCGCCGGTGTGACGGTGATTGGAGTGATCGACAACTCGGCGAGCGTCGCGTCGGGCGGGAGCTGGTTCCGGACGAGCAGTTGCAGTCGAGCGTACTCGGCGTCACAGAGAGCATCGGGGTTGGTCATCCGATGCTCGGCAGTCAGCAGTTGTTGAGCGACGCGAGCATCGAATGACGCTTGCGGGATCTGAATCTCGACATGCCATGCGGTCGCGAAGTCAGCCACGGTTGAATTCGGAACTGTGTCGTTGCCCGCATCGATGAGCGGCGAGAACTCGACGAAATTGTCGGACGATTCGGTGGCCCAGACGATTGCCGAACCGAAGTTCGGTTTCGCAGTTGTGTGGCGGTTCGTCGGACGAGGCACTTCGACCAGCTTGACTTGCACGGTCGTCTCGGGAATGTGAGCAAGAGCTGCAGCGATCCGCGATTCGAGTTGTCGAGCGAGTCGCTCGTGCTGTCGGCGGCGTTGTTCGGCGATCACAACGCTGGAGTCATCGGAAATGGTGAGACCGGTTGATTGGTCAAGCACGACAATGTCGTCGGCGCTTAGATCAGGGACCATGCCAGCGACTGCGGTGCGGAGCGACTGAGCGAGTTCGGGCGTGAGGTCGTGTCCGTCTCGCGGCAGAACGCTGATCGTGGCGGTGACTTTGGAGCGGCTCGCGAAAGCAGAGCGACCTTTACCGCGTGCCCAAATCACGTCGGCATCGGCGATGGCGGGAATGGCCTTGAGGTGTCGCCGCAGAGTGTCGCGCAGATCGTGATCTTTGAGTTGCTCAAGTTGCTCGTGACTGGCGAAGAGGTTGGCCTTCGCAAATGACGGCCTGCGTTCGTCGCCAGAGTCATCGTCGTCGCGATGAGATTTCGGAAGTGCGGCCGTGTAGCGGGCCACGTCCGCTGATGGCACGAGCAATTTGCGAGCATCTCGGCGAAACGATTTGAGGCCAGCTTGTTTCCAAGCGGACTGGATGGCAGCAAGCTCCGATGTGGAGAACTCGCGGCCATCGGCGATCGGCTGCCAGTTTTCGGCGGGGCGGCTCAGTAGAAAGGAAAACCCGACCGCGCTGGCGACGAGCACGGCGGCCATCGCGATCCGTTGGCCGCGAGTGAGTCGCTGCCAACGATCAACGAGTGGGGCCGCGTGTCGTCGCAATTCGTCCATGAACGCGCTGCCCTGCAGCCTGGTCGGGTGAAGCCGTCGTCCGTGACGGCCAGTTGGCAGGACGGGCATTCTTGCCCGTCCGAAAAATCAGGGCGGACAAGAGTGTCCGTCCTACGCTGCTTTGAGATTTGACCCTGGCCCACCGCGCGGCGGGTAGCCGTATTCGCGGAGCTTGCCGGAGAGTGTGCGGAGGCCGATGTCGAGTGAGCTGGCGGTCTTCTCGCGATTGCCGCCGCAGCGAGTGAACGTGGTTTCGATGAGCTGCCGCTCCATGTCGGCGAGCGTCATGCGCGGAACTTCGGTGCCGTCCGGGGTCTCGGTTTTCGCGAGCCACGTTTGCAGCATGTCGGCGGTGATGTCGTTGCCGTTCGCGACGATCGCGGTGTTTCGCAAGACCGTGTACAGCTCGCGGAGGTTTCCGGGCCAGAGGTGCTCTTTGAGAAATTCCAGCGAGTTGCGGGTCAGTCGCGGGCGGGGCTGATCTTCCTGCAACGCCCAGCGGATGAAGAATTGCTCGGCTAGCGGCGCGATGTCTTCCGGACGTTCGCGAACCGGCGGCACGAGCAGTCGCTCGGCGTTCAATCCACGGACGAGGATTTCCAGGCCGAGCGTTTGTCGCGTCGGCAGATCGAGATTCTGATGCGTCGATGCAATGATGCGGACGATCGAGCGATGCCGACCTTGCGACCCTTCCGCCAACTCCTGTTGTCGAGCAACGAAGCGACAGAGCGGCTTCTGCAACGCAACCGGAAACTCGTCGAACTCGTCGAGAAACAGCGTCCCTCCCGCAGGTCGCGTCGGCGTGTCGAGTGGCAGCGTGGCGACTTCGGTATCGGAGACGTCGACGCACAGCAAATCGTTGAGTTGTTCGAGCGTTAGCGAGCGGCTGTGAACTCGGACGAACGGCTGAGCCGCTCGCGAGCTGCCGTCGTGGATCGCGTTCGCCAACAAGCTGGTGCCGGTGCCCGCTTCGCCACAGATCAAAATTGGCGTGTCGCATGCGGCTGCCGCGTCGATCGACTCGAACAGTTTTTCCATGCGGGGACTGCCGCCCAGGACTTCGCGAAGCGAATGGGCCTGCGTCTGCGGACGCGCGGTTTGACGTTGTGATTGGTGCGCATCGGCGTGTCGGATCGCCATCGCGATGATCGACTTCAACGCGGTGCCGGAAAGTTCTTGTTCGCTGAGCACCGTCAACCGCTCGGCGATTTCTTCAGAACGGAGGCCGATTGGCAGCAAGTTCGCGTCGCTCGATGCGGCGATCAGAATCAACTGCGTGCAGCCGCTGTTACCCAGCACGGCGGCCGCGAAATCTCGGATCGGTCGCGATCCGTTGTCGGTGCTACTGGCGACGGCCAACGTGGCCTCATCGACGATGACCAACGGCGTTGGCTCTCGCAGCAGCAGTGCTGTGGCTTGATCCAGCGAGCGATTCGGCTCGGAGGAGATGCCAGCTCCGGCAAAGCTCTCGATCGCCGAGCGGATTGGTGCGTGCGAAATGCACGTCAAAACGCGAGCGGTGGAGGGCAGTCGGCCAGCAACTGCTCCTGTGGATGAAAAGTCGGGACGGAATGGGCTTGAGTGCATGGCGTGATCCATGAAAGTCAGACGGGGGTTCCGACGGACGAATGCCGTCACGAGGGGATGCAAGAAGCTGACTCAAGGAGGGGAAGGGCGAATTCAGACAGGATGCAGTGGAGCGAAGTTCGCGACACTGCATGGGGAGTTGCCCGGAACGGGCGGAGGGGAGGCACCAGAAGGGATGCTTATTTTGCCGTGCGGCGAGCAAGCGAGCGATTGATAGACCGAATCGCAAAAACGTGTCAACGCGACTTCGGCAATTTTCGCGAGACGCGAGAAATGGATTGAAGTGGTTCCAAAAACAGCCCGGCGTGCCAGTCACTCTGTGGGAGGTTTGAAATATTGCTCCAGGAACGTGAACTTGGGATGGAGAGTTTTCAAACTCCATTTCCAAAACGACTGCAAAGAGCGTGGAGGATGTCAGACGTATGGATGGTTGGTTGTGATTTGTATGAGCTGACGTTGATGTTGAAAAGCTGCGTTGGCAAGGATGGTGTGGTGGCGGCCAGGACGGTGCCTCGCAGCGAGCTTTATTCTTGGCGGAATCGTCCGCCCAGTACGATGGCCGCGCGGCGTACCGCGTTGGCTCAGGAAGTTCGCGAGGTGCATCACCTCAGCCGTGAGAACTATGGCGCGGTGCGTGCGCATCGCGCGTTTGGTCAGCGTGGGACGAAGTGCGATCGCAAGACGGTGAGGAAGGTGATGCGTGAGGCGGGGCTTCGGTCACCTGTAGCATGAGCAGCCGCGGCGACTGCCGGGACAACGCTCCGGCCGAGAGCTTTTTCGCCACCTTAAAGAAGGAACTGGTGCATCACGAAGTTGATGAAACTCGGACGGAAGCTCGTGCGAGCCTGTTCGAGTACATCGAAGTGTTTTATACCTCGTACGGCCATTGGTGAGATGTTTCTGAGCGGTACGGCGCTAGCCGCCGGTCCATCAGTGCGGCCGAGACCGGCGGCTAGCGCCTTGCCGCTCAGAAGTCCCAAATCTGGACGTGCGAGGTATACAGCCGCGAACGCCTGCATTCGTCATTGGGCTACGTCTCGCCGACCGACTTCGAGGCGGCGGCCGCCGCCAATCCCCAGGCCTGCGGCCTGATTCTCAGCAACCGATTCCTAGTCAAACCATCAGTCCCACTCTGAACCTCGCACGCGCAATCCTTCGGCATGTCGAAATTGCGTTATCAGTTCCCAGAAGGTCATTGAGTCCAACGTTCTCACCATGAAGAATCCGTGGCTGATTTGGAGTCTTTTGTGCGTTGGCACGCTCGCCGTGTTTGTCGTGATCTTTGCAATTTGGCAAAGTGACAATCCTCGCCTGGGGAGCGCCAATGAGTATCTGTCGATCCGGAAGTGGCCAAGGGTCAGAGAGGTTTCGACAGAGGAATACTCAAAAGTTCATGAGATCATTCGCAGAGATCAACTCATGGGAACGGTGATCTTGCCGAGAGCCGCTGAAGTGCAAGGAATCGCGGCGGCAAAGCATTCGCAGGATGTTGGGATTGTGCCACCTCGAGTGTGTGGACAGTGCCACGCGGAACATTGGAGCGAATTCCAGCAGTCTCCGCATTTTCGAACGTCCAGCGAACCATCCCGCGAAGGCACACCGGGGAGTTATGAGCCGCCTGACAACCGCGTGAAAACGTTTCATCCGCAAGCTTGGTTTGAAGTGGTTGCCAAGCCGAACGGTTTTTATCAACAACTCCTCATTGAGTATCAGGGGCAGTCGTATCTTCACGAAGCGCGAATGGACCTGGTGCTTGGTTCGGGCAAGTTGGGACAGAGCTTCTTGTCTTGGACCAACGATGCGCTGCACCAGTTGCCGGTGAGCTACTTCACGGACGGCGCTCGCTGGGGACACAGTCCGGGCGTCGACTTCACGGATGAGAATTTCAATTTTGCGAGACCGATTACTGAGCGATGCCTGGATTGTCACGCCACTTGGTTCGAGCGTGTCCCACAGACGCTCAATCGTTTTGCTCGCCACGAATTCCAGTTGGGAGTGACCTGCTCACGTTGCCACGGCTCCGGTCGTGAGCACGTTGCACATCATCAGGCCCACCCCAATGAGACGGACCCTCACGCGATCGCCAACCCCGCCAAGCTCACTCGCGACCTCGCTGTCGCAGTCTGTGCCCAATGTCACTCCGGAGAAGCGGAGTTGGTCACGACGGGATTCCGCTATCAACCGGGACATCCGCTTGCGGAGTATCTCGTTCAGGACAGTGCCGACCTCGAGATCGACAATTCAATCCCCGATCCGCACGCTGCCAATCAACTGAGACGACTCGAAACAAGTGCGTGCTTTCGCCAGTCCGAAATGACGTGTTTCACATGCCATGATCCACATCGGAATGAGCGAGGTCACGAGATGTTCTTGGTGGACCGCTGCTTCAAATGCCACCAACCCGATGACTGCCATCAACGCAAACTCACCGGCGAGGCCATCGATCGCTTGTGCATCGAATGCCACATGCCGTTGGTGGAATACGCGGACATTCGCCGTCCGGGGCAGGATTCCATGCCGATTCCAAAGATGCGAGATCATCGGATTCAAGTCTGGCCGACGACAACCACAAACGTGCTCCAACGACTTTCCAAGCCGCAGCCCGAAGCATCGAAGGTGGGAGGGAAATCAGGCGGACCTCGTTAGATTGCCAAACCGGGGCTCCGCAAAAAAGCGGCGTCCGTTGTTGGTTCCCTATTCACCCCCGGTGCGAAATTCGCCTCGGGAAGCCGATTTCAAAGAGGCGTTCATGTCCAACGCTGGCACAAACAGATTTCAGATCATCAAAAAACTCGTTCTCGTGGGTCTGACAGTGATCGCCTTGGGTGGGCTGTTGTGGTTTCAAGTGTGGGCACCATTTTCACCTCAGCACTTTCCGCTGGCGAAGGTTCTGCTTCCGGATGTGATCGCTGTCGCTCCGGGCGTTTATCTGCTCGGCAGATCCTCGCCCGCTGCTGTGTATTTGGTGGAGACTTCCGAGGGGCTCGTCCTGATCGACAGTGGCCTGGAGTCCGATGCGAGTTCGGTGAAGCAGCAGGTCGCAACGCTGGGGCTGAAAATCGAGAATCTGAAGGCCATTTTGCTCACGCACGTTCATGCCGATCACAGCCTGGGCGCCGCCCATCTGAAGTCATTGACTCACGCCAAGATTTACTCAGGTCGCGCCGATGCAGAAAAGCTTCGCGCCGCAGATTCGCTGGAAGCGTTCCTGAGCACGTTTGAAATGCCAATTGCGATCCATGCGACTCCGGTTGACGTCGAACTCAATGGTGGCGAAGTGATCGCTTTCGCGGAAACTCGATTCTCGGTCATCGCTACCCCCGGCCATACCCCCGGCGGACTCTGCTATTTGCTGGAAAGAGATGGACTGCGAGTCTTGTTCACGGGAGATGTGGTTCAAAACTTGAGCCGTCCGAGTCGCGGCAGGATGGGAACCTACATCGCCAGCCTGCCTCCCATGTTTGGAGGAAACGCAACCGACTATTTGGAAACATTGAAGCAACTCCGCGCCATGCCGCTTCCGGACTTGATTCTTCCGGGACATCCACAAATGGACGAGATCCCGCAGAACCCGCATCTGACGGACGCGAAGTGGAAGGCGCTGCTCGATGTCGGAATCTCGGAGTTGGAACAGGTGGCTGCTCGGCACGAAGTCGATGGTGCGAATTTCTTAGACGGAACTCCGCGAGAATTGCTCAAAGGACTGGATTACCTCGGCAATATCGGCTCACTGGGGCTTTACTGTTTGACCACTTCTGAAGGCTTGGTGGTCGTCGATGCGCCTGGAGAGAACAGCCTGGTCGATGTCGTGTCCGAGAGATGGCGACAACTAGGAAGATCGCCTCAGCCAATTGTCGCAATCCTCATGACATCCGCAGCAAGAGAGTCCAGCTCTGGACTTGCGGAAGTGGTACGCCAAACGAAATGTCGAGTGGTCGTCCCGAAGGCCGCGATGAACCTCTTTCGACAACGCTTTTCGGAGGAAACGCACTGGCTCACCGAAGAGGAGCTGACTTCGATCGGCGGTTTTCCAATCCGAGCCATCCCGATTGCAGGCCCTCATGGAGCGTCATTGGCCTATCTGATTCGAGCGGACGAAAAGTCAATTCTCATATCGGGTCACATTCCTGTGTGGCCCAGCATTTCGGCGATCGAGAAATTGCACCGTCTGCCGGATTCACGGCCAGGCGGTGTTACCGAGTACTTGCAGTCTCTCGGAACATTCAGCAATCTTCGGCCCGATCTCTGGTTACCGGCAATTCCCATCCAGGGTCGCAATGCGAACCTTTACGACACGGAGTGGCAGGAAATCCTTGAACAAAATCGGCAAGCATTGCTCCGATAATCGCGGATTTCGTGGCTCTCTCCTGTCAGACTGGCGACTTTCGTTCGCTATTCAAGGAATGAAGTGCATGTCGTTACTCCCCAAGATCAAATTGTCTTTCCGATGGTTGCTGGCCATTGTGATGGTCGTCGCAGTTTCCATTGGATTGTTCGTGGTGAATCGTCCGGCTGAGGAATCACCGCCACCAATGGCAGAGAAATCCACGTCACCATTTTTTAGCGACCGCGCCGAAGAAGTCGGCTTGAATTGGCAAATGCGTTTTTTGCCCGGCGAACAAGGGGCCACATTCAAGATCAATTTATACGACCACGGTTCTGGAGTCGTGGTCGCCGACTATGACGGCGACGGACATGACGACATCTATTTTTTGAATCAACTCGGCCCCAATGCTCTGTTCAGAAATCGTGGCGACGGAACTTTTGAAGACGTCACGGAGGCCGCCGGCGTCGCATTGGGTGACCGTGTCTGCGTCGCGGCGTCCTTTGTCGATTATGACAATAATGGCAGTCAGGATCTTTTCGTGACGAGCACGCGAGGTGGAAATGTGTTTTTCAAAAACGTGGGCGAAGGTCGGTTTGTGGACGTCACTGCGGATGTTGGATTGACCCATGTCGGACACTCGCAAACACCGGTTTTCTTTGATGCGGACAATGATGGCGACCTGGATCTCTTCGTGCCGAATACCGCCAATTGGACCGAAGATGAGTTCAACAGCGCTTCCCACTATTTTCTGGGCAAGGGTGGTGACGGATTCAGTCAGGTGATTCTTAGCCCGAAGGAATTCAATTCGATGTACCGCAATCACAACGGAGTCTTTGAGGACGTGACGGAGGACTCAGGTTTGCGCGGTCGTGGCTGGGCTGGCGACGCGACCGCCTTCGATTACGACGAAGATGGAGACATGGATCTCGTGGTGACTTCCATGTTTGGCCGTAGTCAACTGTACCAAAACGATGGCACCGGAAAATTTCAAGACGTCACGTTGGAGGTGCTGGGGCGAACGTCATGGGGAGGACTGGGGGTTCGAACCATTGACTACGACAATGACGGACGTCTTGATCTGTTGATTGTCGACATGCACTCGGACATGTGGATGGGATTGGATTTCGGGCAGAAGACGCTGGATCTCGCTCGCAAGCATGAAACCACGAAGTTTCGTTTCAGAAGGGGCCCAGAATTGGAGAAGCGACGATCTCTGCCCCAAGACGAGGAACAGTTAGCTCGCCAAGTGGGTTATGATCACAAGGAGATCATTTTTGGAAATGTCTGTTTTCACAACGAGGGAGGTGGCAAGTTCAGGGAAGTTTCAGATCCCCTCGGCTTGGAGACTTTATGGCCTTGGGGGATTGCCACCGGTGATTTCGACTGTGATGGCGATGAGGATTTGTTCCTGCCTACTGGAATGGGATTTCCCTTCTACTATTGGCCCAATTATTTGCTGATGAATCAGGGAGGGGCACGATTTCAGAATCAAGCCACACAAGCAGGTATTGAGCCGCCACGCCACGGGTTCGATCTACCCGACAAGATTGTGGATTATCCGGCCGCGCGAAGTTCTCGAAGTGCCGCAACAGGCGATTTCAATGGAGATGGACGCCAAGAAATCGTTGTGAACAACTTCAACGACAAGCCTTATTTTTTTGCAAACGACTCGCCAGGCCAGCATTACCTGGCGTTTCGATTGCGGGGCAGCCAGAACAATCGCGATGCGATCGGAGCCTTGATTCGTGTTTGGCAAGGCGACCGAATCATGACTCGCCAGGTTCAGGCAGCCTCCGGTTATTTGTCGCAGTCGTCTCGGGTCATTCACTTCGGATTGGGTGATGCCAACGCGGTCGATCGCGTGGAGGTCGTTTGGCCTGGGGGAGCGAAACAAAAGATTGAAAACGTGAAATTGAATGCCATCAACGAGGTCGTTGAACCAAAGATCGACGTGGCAAAAAGTGACTTCGAAGGTGACGAGGAAGAGGAAAATTTCGGTATTGCCGTGATGCCCCTAGCGCCTCCCAAACGCCATTGACCCTCAAAAGTCAGCCACCTAGACTCCGCCCGCATTGTTCATCAAACGGCGTTGGCGTCACGAGTTAGACAACGGCAGGAGGCCGTTGTGGCTCGGCCAAATTGTGCTCAAGAGAACGCCACGAGGAACGAAAGACCGATGCCTCGGCGCGTCGCCTCACCCAGGAGACAGGATGTCTGCCGTGCCGAGTGCCAAGTTTCGGCTTCCTCGCGGTGCGGGATGAGCCTGCTTTGGCCGACGGTGGTTACTCCGTTCATCGGCCTCGAATTTTAGAAAGCGTGCGTGTTGCGTCTCGCGGAGCGAGGCGGTCACCCAAAGAGATCACAAACAATGGATATTCTTGATACCGTCGGCGAAGTCTTCAGCATGGCGACCGGTAAGGTTGAGCGCTTCGTCACGAAGCTATTTGGCTCGTCGAACGAACGCCGCGTGCGCGACATCGGTTTCATCCGTGAAAAGGATGGCTCGTCGAACATTCGGCCCGGTTCGGTGCTGGAGCGGATCAATCAGCTTGAGCCGGATTACGAACGGCTCTCCGACGCTGAACTACGCGAGTCGGCCAGCAAATTCCGAGCACGGCTCGCTGACGGCCAAACGCTCGACGACATCCTGCCCGACGCCTTCGCGGCGATGCGTGAGTCGAGCAAACGCTACCTCAAGATGCGGCACTACGACGTGCAGATGGTCGGCGGCTACATCCTGCACAAAGGGATGATCGCCGAAATGGTGACCGGCGAAGGGAAGACGCTCGTCTCGACGTTGCCGGCGTTTCTCAACGGATTGGCCGGAAAAGTTCACATCATCACGGTCAACGACTACCTCGCCAAACGGGACATGGAATGGATGGGGCCGTCGCATCTGGGACTCGGCCTGACGGTCGGAGCGATTCAATCCGCGATGTCGCCGAACGAGAGGCAACCGGCCTACGCCTGCGA
>SXGT01003570.1_pt1 | contig 39911 bp, 40 predicted proteins | sample 3176221 | NCBI WGS metagenome assembly SXGT01 (sample SAMN11356862, study PRJNA531348) | freshwater metagenome | isolation source: freshwater sample F1-120 | place: China: Fuxian Lake, Yuxi | collected 2017-12-25
ACGCATTTCGCTATGAGATGAGTTCTCTTAATAGGCAAGAACAGGTTTCTTTGATATTCTAATTAAACCATTTTTGTTAAAAAAGGAGCTATTCCATGAAATTTTGTGTTCTGAGTTTTCTCTTCGTAACCTCCCTAATACGTGCTGAGGGAATGCCTCAGAATGATCAAGAGTTTATGCGCTACATGCAGGCTAAGGCAGAACAGAATCAGCGAGAAGAGGAGTTTAAAAATCCCAAAAATCCTGAGATGGCAAAAGATCGGGCTATATTAGGGGATCGAAATGCAAAGATTAAGCTTTTTGTTTACTCCGATTTTCAGTGCCCGTATTGCAAGCGGGGTTATGAAACGGTTGAAGAACTAAAAAAGAAATACGGGAAGAAAATAGTTGTTATGTTTAAACATCTTCCTCTCCCTTTTCACCCAATGGCCCTGCCTGCAGCTAAAAGATTTGAGGCTATTGCTCTTCAGAGTCCTAAAAAAGCCTATGCTTTTCACGATGAGGTTTTTAAAAACCAAGAGGGCATAGCTGGTGGTGAAGCCTTTTTAGACGGAGTCGTTAAAAAGGTAGGAGCTGATCTTGATCGAGTTAAAAAGGACATAGAATCTCCTGTAGTTCAAAAGCACATTAAAGCGGATCAAGAAGAGGCTCAAAAATATGGTATTCAGGGGACACCAGGTTTTGTGATAGCTGGAGTTACCATTAAAGGGGCCTATCCGATTCAAACATTCGAAGAGATCATCGAGAAACGAATGGGAAGTTCAACCTCTAAAAACTGACAAGCTCGAAACTTAAAGAAGCTCTTTGAAGCGGTCAATTGCAGTTATTACTTCAGTTTCAGTATTATAGATGTGGGGTGAAAAGACCCCGTACCACCCCAAGCTTCCTTAAGCCCTTGAGTTGGATTTTCTTCAAACTGTCGTCGATATTTTTCGATAGCTTCAATAACAGGGTTGGGACAGAGAGAGAGGTTTGCAGAGTTAAAATAAAGAATCTCTCTGGGGTTTAAAAAGGGGGTTTTCATCTCTTCTCGTTATCTCTCAAAAAGAGCACATTACAATGGGAAAAAAGCATTAAAAAAAGACTTCTGAATGAATATTGTTAATTGCAAAATTAAAATAAGAGAGTAAAAAGAAAATCATTGATTCGTTGAAATTCAGGCATGATTTTGTTTTAAAGGAGAAGAGCTAATGGATCAAAATTACCGAGGCTGGCCCCATCTAATGTGTTCGGGGTTTGATTGTGACAAGAAATCTTTAATGTCCTTTGATGTTGTTTATTCTTTCTTGAAAACCCTTCCCGATAAGATTGGAATGCAGAGAATGGGATTGCCAATTGTTTATAAGGTCAGACCTGAAGATCATCCAGATATCGGAATTACTGGAACTGCAATTATTGCTACCAGTCACATTAGTATCCATACTTTCCCTAAAGGGCAAAAGGACGGGAAACCCAAGCCTCGTGGAATTCAGCGTAGGGTTTTTAAGCCTTTTTTTACCTTTGATTGTTATAGCTGCAAAGATTTCGATCCCGATTTGCTTTATAACGAGCTAAAGAAAGCTTTTAAGCCAAAAACAATCGAAACTGCTTTAGTTTATCGATTAAGGGAAGATGAAGAGCTCATAGAAGTAGAAGACTACTAAACGTAGTTCTATTTATTAGAATTTAAAGAAGAGGTTATCGCTTCGATAACCTCTTTTTCATTATTAAGGATCTCCAAAGCCTGTTCTACTACCGAGTCGTCAAAATCATCAATACTCAGATAGACCACATCTTTCATAAGAGCCTTTAGCTCTTGAACTGGCTTCAACTGACCTTTTACAAAGCGGTCTAAGAAATAAATTTTAATTGGGGACTCAATTGGAGATAGTACAAGTGCCCTGAGTGCAATCAGAAGAAGGGTCTGCTGAGTCACAGATTTGCTTTGGACCCAATCACTCATACGAATATATCTCTCAAACTCACCCTTTACACTCGAGGGGCCAGCTCCATAAAACTGATCAAATAATAGCCTTCGACTATCAATAGCACCGCTGACAAGCAGTTGACTAATTACTCCGCTGAGAAGAGTCACTCCTCGATAGGTGACCCAGCGTAAACCAAATGAAGGGATGAGCATGACGGGTTTAGAGATCCCCCCTACAATAACCGTAGAAGATATTGAATAAAGGAACTGTGAATTCACATGACTTCCCTTTTCATCGGTCCATACGCAGGCATCTTTTCCTTCAAGACTCATCTGTCTGTAACCGCAGTCGAATATCAAGGTCATTAGAATATCAGCCCCGTAGTTACTGATAAGAACCTTAGGATTTTTGTACCAAGACTCTAGCCATTTTTGAGCTAAGAATTGTGGAAGTGCCACCAGCTTACCAGGCAGCTGTATCAGGTAACTTTTAGTAGCCTGTAGAGATCCTTGCACACCTAATGTCTGAATTGTTTTTCCGGCGGACATTGTGGCACTTAAAAGGCTTTTGGCGGCTACTAGAGCTTCATGGGCGCTATAGACAGAACTTCCCACAATTACAGGCATAACCGCTGCCAATGGAAATGACTGGTAAGCGGCCCCTACGATATAGTCGAACGTGTCAGCAACGCTAAACGGAAGATTCTGAGCCTTTCGACTTTTATAATCCAAGTAAGCCGCTCTTGCACCCAGCCCTGAGTAGGTTGAAATAGTAAGTAGGCTGATGGCCGCAGAGGCATTGGCAGCTGTCGCAAGGCTTCCTCCTACGAAAGTGAAAGATGCAGTTTCAGCGGGTAACGCCAAAAACCAGGTGCTTTTTACTAATAGGGCACCTCCTGCATACATTCCTACGGGAACTAGAACTGGAGCCCATCTGTATTTGTACATTTTTTCATAGACGCCGATCTCTCTATTTAATACGGCTTTGTCTTTATCAAGCATTAGCTGATAAATCTTTAAGTACTCCTTAAGATCAACTCGGAGTTTTCGAGCAAAGGAAATATGGCGTAAAAAAAGATCGAAGAAGCCATCGTTTTTTACCTCTCGAAGTGATTTTTCATAAGGTGAGCCAAAGTATCGCCACCAAGAGCCACGCCATAAGGAATCTTCCCCGAAGAATAGGCTCGGTTTCCATTCCAAATAATCTTTGGCTAATTGGATAGATTTTTCAAAATTAGCTTTAGCAATTTTAGGATAACTCCCCTCAACAAGCAGCTCTTGGTTATCATCCCCTTTTTTAATGAATCCATTAGAATCAAAAACATAATCATATAAGGTCATGGGTTGGAAGGAATGGCCCAAGAATATAAATCTACCTAAAAATACGGCCTCGTTTTTTTGCTCAGCTACAGCATTGAGACTAGTTGTGATCTTTTCAATCGCGTTGTCTTTTAATTTGTTGTTTTCTGATAAGGTGGTTATGAAATCGGACGCTAGACCTAGTTTCTTGAATCTAGATTGGTAAAGATTATTAATACCCTTGATATTGTTTTGAGTCCTGGTGGATTCAGAAGATCTTAGCTCTAAAAAGTATTCCAAAGTGGCAAGTTGTTGCATCAGCCCCTGAGTATCAAACATACCTACAGAAAAATAGAATCGGCATTCATTGTCTTCTGCGTAATTCGAGAGAGCCTTATCTAATCTAGAGACGGTTTCATTTCGATTCCCTAAATCGAAACCTTGATTAATGAGTTCGGCTAGGAATTGATTTCCTTTTTGATAATCAGATTCGCAAGGGGTTGGAATGGGTATTTTTGAGTAGAGGGTTTCGCTGGCCGAGCTGCTTGTAGAAAGTAAAAAGCTTAGTATTAAACCTACGCCTAGAGCATGAAATGAAGCCATTCTACCCCTCCAAAGTTTGGACGGGTTTTAACAAATAGCCGAATTTAATGCAATGCATAAAAATGAGAATGAGGGTAATTTCCGAGGTTGATAGAAAATAAATTTGTAAATAATCATTGTAAAAACAACTAGTTGTAATGTTTTTGCTTTTGGTGTTGTCACAACTGTAAAAACCACACCGTCCCCTAATCATAGCTTAAAAATGAAGTACTAGATTGTAAGCAGATTCTTATTTAGGGGGGGAGATGCAAAAATTACTAGGGTTATTAGCGCTTGTTTGTCTTCATTCTTTGAGGGCTCAGGTGGATCCCTCTGTCATAGTTCAAAAAGGTGAAGCTTTAATGAGGGGACGCTCGACTCAAATGGTGATGACGATGAATGTTAACCATGAGGCTTATCAGCGGGAACTTAAATTGCGATCTTGGACTCAAGGAAAAGACAGATCTTTGGTGGTCATTTTATCTCCAGCTAAAGAGACGGGTGTGTCTTCTCTTCGCATTGAGAATCAAATGTGGAATTTTTTTCCTAAGACGGAACAGACTATTCGTGTCCCCACCTCAGTTATGCTTCAATCCTGGATGGGGAGCGATTTTACTAATGATGATTTAATGAAATTAAGTTCTCTTTCTACTGATTACACGCATACCTTTATTCGGAGTGAAAAATCTGGCAAAGACAAACTCAATTTAATTGAATGTCAGCCGAAACCTAATGCTCCTGTTGTTTGGGGGAAAATAAATTACTGGGCAAGATCTTCGGATAATCTTCCTGTGAAAGAGGAATACTATGACGAAAAGGGGAAGCTTGTAAGAACCCTTACTTTCTCTAAATTTAAAAAAATGGATGATAGAGTTATTCCCACAGTTTTAAAAATTAAAAATGTGGATTCTTCTAAAGATGAGACAGTTGTGACCTACGATAAAATTCTATTTGATAGAAAAATTGAATCTCATTGGTTTGAAAAAGAATCGCTAAGAAACTCCTCTCAGGATGGTTTGAATTTAGCTGTAGGTGGGTCTCAGGAATCTCTTGATAAAGCTAATCCTTAAAGGGGAGTGTGATGAATATCTATTTTCTTAGGCTTTGTTGGAAAAATATTTGGCGAAACAAACGTCGAACATTTATTACTGTGAATGCCATTGGACTTGGAGTGATGGCATTAGTTTTCTTGCGGAACTATTACGATTCCTTTCATGAACAGGTTATTCATAACATTATTAGATATCACAGTGGTCATTTGGCTGTTTCGATGAAAGACTTTGAGAAAAATAATTCAGCTCAATTGTTTATTAAGAATTCTAATCCACTAACTGAGTGGTTAAAGAATCAAGAAAATATTTTGGCTATGAGTGAGAGGGTTGTTTTTTCTGGATTAGCCTCCTCGGCTAGAGGTTCAACTAATGTGATGGTTATGGCAGTGGATCCTGAAGCGGAATCTAAAGTTACCGATTTTGCAAATCGAATTACTAGTGGAACTTTTTTTGCTGATCACAAAGATAGATCGATTGTTCTAGGATCTAAGGCTGCAGCGACCCTCAACGCAGATCTTGGTTCGAAAATAGTTCTACTCACTCAAGGGGTGGACGGCTCGATTGGCAATGAACTTTTTTTAGTGACTGGAATTTTTGAGACTAGTTCGGAGGCAGATAAATCATTAGCCTTCATTCAGTTAAAAGAGGGGAGAAGTATCATTAGTTTAGAAGAAAAAAACGCCCATCAATTAGCTGTAGTTCTTAAGAATGAAGATCTTTTGAACGAATTTCGCACTGAGTTTGAGTTGCTTGAAGGAAAAGAACCCCATGTTCAGATGCTTTCATGGAAAGAGTTACAACGACCGGTGGTCGCTATGATTGAACTGGATCGAGCGGTGAATCGTATGCTGATGTTCTTAATTCTTGGGGTGGCCGCCTTGGGTATCGCTAATTCTATATTAATGAGCATTATGGAACGAACCCGAGAATTTGGAGTGATGCTGGCGATAGGAACGGCGAAAGAGGAGGTGATTAAAATGGTGATTACCGAAACTCTAATGCTCACTGGAGTGGGGGTTGTCTTAGGTAATCTTTTTGGTGTTTTAATTACCGGTTTCTTTAATCAGGTAGGTTTTGATTTGAAATGGCTAACCTCGAAGGATTTTGTGATTCAGGGGGCTGTCGTTCAGACGGTTAGCTATCCGACAGTTAGATTTTATAATAGCTTAGTCGTAACCACAGTTATTATTTTTTTAGCCCTGATCGTTTCCTACTTTCCGGCCAGACAGGCCGGGAGATTAACCCCCATTAAAGCTTTAAGGAGCCACTAATGAATATTCTTGAATTTCGAGAGGTCAGTAAGTTTTACAATCAGGATAGTTTGGGGGTTTGCGATCTAAGTTTTTCAGTTAAAAAGGGGGAGATTGTGGCTTTAGCGGGCCCCTCAGGATCTGGTAAAACTACGGCCTTAAATATTGCAGCGGGCCTTGATGATTTTACTCAAGGGGATGTTCGGCTTTTTGATCAATCTTTGCAAAATCTCTTGCCTCATGAGGTCCTAAATCTAAGGCGAAATGATGTGGGCTTTATTTTTCAGGCCTATAATTTATTTCCGGTTCTGACAGTTCTAGAGAATGTTGAGTATCCCTTAGCTTTAAAAGGGGTTCGATTTCAGGAACGAATAATCAAGGCAAAAGAGTGCATCAGAGAGGTTGGCCTGGAGGGTTTAGAGAATAGGTTGCCCAGTGAACTCTCTGGAGGGCAACAACAAAGGGTCGCTGTCGCAAGAGCTTTGGTTAGTGAGCCCAAGATCATTTTTGCCGATGAACCTACTGCAAACTTAGATACTGCCACAGCCGAAAAGTTGCTTTTATTGTTTCGAGAACTCAATGATAAGAACGGAACTACTTTTATATTTTCATCTCACGATCCAAGAGTCTTGAAACTTGCGGATCGAGTTATTGTTTTAGCAGATGGAAGACTGATGAACTAATGAGTAGGGGGAGTCGCTAACACCTCGTGAATAGGTCCACGAAGATGGCTTTTAGAGTTAATACTTCTTCTAGCTTTAATAAAGTGGATTTGCCAATCCTGATAGAGATCCAAAATTAATGGAGCTGATGAATTTGAGATGGCTACAATAGCTCCACGATGGGTGGCCTCTTCACATGCATTTTTTAACCTAATCTGTTCTTTATGAGAAAATCCACCTGCAGTATAAGTATTAAATGAAGCCGTTCGAGAGAGCGGGGAGTAAGGAGGATCACAATAGACAAAATCCCCCTTTTTAGCCATTCTGATTACCTTTTCAAAATCTAAATTTTTTATCTGTGTTCTCTTTAATCGTTTAGAAACTCTCTCCAGGTTATTGGCTTCATAAAGTAAGGGGCAATTCTTTCTCTTGCCGAAAGGAACATTAAACTCTCCTTTTGAATTAAGCCGATAAAGTCCATTAAAGCCCGTTTTATTCAAAAAGATGAATCTTGCAGCTCGAGAGACCGGAGTTCTTGAACGCGAGGTTCTAAGTTTGTAGTAAAACTCTTCGCAATATTGCTTCGAGTACCTATCTAACAACTTAGCTAGCTCACGGGGCTGGTCCCTTAGAACACAGTACAACTCATAAAGTTCAGGATTGGCATCATTAATAATAGCTGGGCAATTCGGATTCAGGGCAAAATAGATAGCTCCAGCCCCCAAAAAGGGTTCAATATATCGGTTAAATTTTTCCGGAAAGCGTGGAATAAGCTGAGTCAGAAGCTGAGATTTTCCTCCTGCCCATTTTAGAATGGGGCGATCTCGATGATCTAAATTAAATAGTTCTAAACGTTTCGAGTTCGCCATTTTCAGCCTAGTCAAATTAGAGAGTCCACTTTGTGAAGAGTTATTTAGCTCAGTAAGGGTTTTACCATAGAATATTGAAAATCGTCACTCGGTCTTATGTAGATCCTTGGCCTGATAATTCAGTTGCGGAGTCTTGATAGAATACTGGAGTCAGGGTAGGGTGAGGCCATGTTAGATCTAAAATATAAATTAGAAAAAGAGGGGAAAAGAAATCCTTTCTGGTTAGTGGGCCCTTGCGTGATTGAAGACAGAGATGTCCTAAAAACGATTGCAGAGCAAGTTAAGATCATATCTGAAAAACATAATATTCCTGTAGTGTTCAAAGCCTCTTTTGATAAGGCTAATCGAACTTCCCATAAAAGTTTTAGGGGGTTAGGTTTGGAAGAGGGGCTAAAGGAGCTTGCTTGGGTTAAAAAAGAATTTTCTCTTCCGATAGTTACAGATATTCACGAAACCCATCAAGCGGCATCGGTAGCTGAAGTCGCAGACATTCTTCAAATACCTGCCTTTTTGTGTCGTCAAACCGATCTCTTGGAAGCCGCAAGTAAAACCGGCCGATGTGTTAATGTGAAAAAAGGGCAATTTTTAAGTCCTTCGAATGTTAAACAGATAGTTAATAAGCTTCAGGAGTTTCAGGCTAAGGGTTTTTGGATTACGGAACGAGGGGTTTCATTTGGCTATCAAAGATTGATCGTGGATTTTGCGGGCTTTTATGAGATGGAAAAATCGGGGGCTTCCTTAATTCTTGATATGACTCACGCGGTTCAGCTTCCTGGGGGGTTGGGGGAATCCACTGCTGGAATGAGAGAGGCTATTCCTTATATTGCCAGGGCTGGAGCGGCCGTTGGGGTGAGTGGTTTTTTTGCTGAAACCCATCCAGATCCCTCAAAAGCATTATCCGATGCGGCTAATGCTTGGCCGTTAAAACATTTAGAGTCTTTAATGATTGGATGCCAAAAAATTGCGAGAGCTGGGCAAGAGGTTGAACATTTTTCTTAATCTCTGTGAATGAATCTCTGAAAAAAGGGGGAATTAATCGGTGAATTATGCGGCTGTCTTTTTAGATCGAGATGGAACCCTTATCGAAGACATGCACTATCCCAAAGATTCCAATCAGGTGATACTTATTCCCAATGCGATTGAAGGAATGAAGTTAATGGGTGAGAAGGGTTATCTTTTATTTATCATAAGTAATCAATCTGGAGTTGGACGAGGCATTATCCAAGATAGTGAGTTTAAAAGTGTTCATGAAAAATTTTGTGAGCTTTTAAAGCAGGCTCAAATAAAAATCGATGGTTTTGCTTACTGCTTTCATCATCCGGATGATAATTGTAGATGTCGAAAACCCCATACGGATTTGATTCCAAAAGTTTTCAATCAAAAGCCTATTTCATTTAAAGAAAGTTTCACTGTAGGGGATAAACTTTCCGATTTGGAGCTTGCCGATAACTTAGGCGCTAAAGGGTGTTTGGTGCTTAGCGGTAAAGGGGAGGCAACTCAGGTCGAGTTGAATAATGCAAATCGTCAGTTTCAATATGCCATTTTTCCGGATCTCTTATCTATGGCGAAATCCTTACCATGTATTATTAGTTAGACGCTGTCGCGAAAGCGACGACGACCTATTTTTTATAACTTGTACCAAGTGCCTTTTCCTTTGCCCTGAGGAATAAGATGTCGAGATTTTACCAAGTTTTGAAGGTGGCCTTTTATCGTGTTACGATTTTCTTTTGTGATGTTGACGATATCACTGATAGTCGCGCGACCTCGGTCTTTTACGAGCTTGATAATTTGGGTGGAAAGTTCTGGAAGTTTTTCTAATAGTAATTCCATTTCTAATTTTTTCTCTAGATCTGTTTTTTGCTTTTGCATGCAACGAAGGAAATACAGCAACCAATCAGATAATTTAGAATCGTCTTTGCGAAGCGTTCCCTGTGCCCTTCTCAGAGCAATATAGTAGTCTTCTTTATTGGCCTCTATCACTCGTTCAAAAGAACTATATGGGACGTATTGGTAGCCAGATCTTAAAAGTAACAAAGTGGTTAATATTCTAGAGAGTCTCCCATTCCCGTCTTGAAACGGATGAATGGCAAGAAAATGCACAATAAAGACTGCGACCGTTAAGAGCGGGTGAATTTTTTTTTCCTCTAATGAAGTGTGAGTCCACTTAATCAGCTCTTTTATTAGTGAGGGGGTATCAAAAGGAGTGGCGGTTTCAAATACGACACCCAAGCTTTTGCCATCGGAGTTAAAAGCTTCGATGTGGTTGGGAAATTTCTTGTACTCACCACGATGGCGTTCGTCCTTCGAGCTATATTTAAGAAGAATAGAGTGTAGTTGTTTAACGTGGTTTTCCGTTAATCCAAATTCCGCATAATTGCCGAAAATGACATCCATTGCTTCGGCGTAGCCAGCCACCTCTTGTTCGTCTCGTGAACGAAAGGAGTAGGCTTTTACTCCTTTGAGAAGAGTTTCAATTTCGGTATCGGAAAGTTTTGCCCCCTCAATACGAGTCGATGAACCGATAGATTCAATTGTCGCTATTTGGCGAAGCGCTTGAAGTCGTTCGGGGGCCAACAATTGGGTCGCTATCCACTTCCCTTTAAACTCATCCAGTTCGGCGATGAGTTGTAGCATCTCGTGATCAGGCTTGATTTTAGGCTGCATCATCCAAATATACACCCATAAACAGCCGTATTCAGCTAAAATAACAACTTTATGGGTGTTTATGGGTGTGTGTAGAGGGCGGGGTAAAAACACTTAAATTTATTCATTTAATTGTTCGATAACTGAATTAGAGATTCCCTATGAGACGATGGCTTTTAATATTACTGCTTTCCAATATTTTAATCGGGGCTGAAGTGTTGAGAGTAGGAAGTGATCTTAGACTGATTGCTGTGACTCACGATCTTACTCGAAGATGGCAGGTAAATGATCGGGTGTGTGTTGTGCAAGAGAGTAAAGAGCTTGATTGTGGTGTGGTTATTAAGTCTAAAGAGAAGTTTTCAATCGTTAAATTAAAAGAGGGCAGTTCCCAAATAGCTCGAGGGAATAAAGTTGTTTCAGATGTTAGATCACAAAAACCGGTAGCTTTATTGAGCTCGGAACCCGTTCCAACTACCTTATTGGTAGAACCTTTGACCTTTCATTTACTTTCTGTGGGGGGAAGTATAGGGCCTAAGTTTTTTTATCCTTCATTGCACTTTCAAAGAATTATCGATCCCCAAATTGCCGTAGGAATCATGCCTAGTTATTTAAATATAAATGCATCTACAAAAACACTTTCATCCATCTCAGTTCTTTTGACTGGAAATTATTACCCAAGTGAGTTTTTTAAAGAGCTTTGGATTCAAGGGGCTATGGGGCTTGCTTTTATGTCTACTAGTAGTGGAACGATCGAACAACAATCGGCTTCATTTCAGGCTTTGGCAACTGTGGGATATCGACTGAAAACAGAATTGAAAATCGTCTTAGGAATTGCGGGAGGATTTCAATATTTGAATGACCCGAAGTTTTCAGGTCTAACTTTAAATGGTGTGGGCTTTAAACCGGTTTTGGTTCTAGATGCCGGTGTCAATTTTTAAGACAAGCATTTCAAATTAGTAGGTATAACCTATCGAAGTTTCAAGGATAGTTTTGATTTTTAAATTCGCTCTCATCTCTGTTTAACCTTTAGACATATAAAACCCTCTAATTCTAATCAGTTATTAATTTCAGTTATTTCACTGCCTGTTTTTTTAACGTTTTTCATATTTAAATCTTTGTGAAATTTTCTTCATAATTTCTAGTCGCCTTTAGAGAATTCTATAGGTTCGGATTTGTTAAATAAAAATCGAGGTGCTTATGAGTAAAAGTTTTTCACCTGTTTAAGTTTAAAGCAGTTGTTGGATTTATTGGCACATTAATTGGAGTCATAAAATGATGGTTACGGAATGTTTTTTAGGGGGGGCGTTAGAGCGATGCTTTCTTTTTTTAAAAAAAGCGTGATTAGATTTGTGGGGTTGGGGCTCTCTTTGGCCCTGTCTTCTTGTCAGTTTGGTTTCATGTCGGTTGAAAATGAAAAAGGGCCCTCAAAACAGGCTGTCAATTTCTCTAGTGATCCTGAGTTAATTCCTAGTCGATTGGTTCTCTCTTTAGAGTATTTGAAGTTAAAGAACAAACTCAGACTTACAATATGTGAACCTGCTGAGTTAATGGTCGCTAATGCAAAATCGATGGAGGTACCGTTAAAGGATCGAATTAAGGTTGAGCTTTCTTCGATTGGAATAGCTGGAAAGTTCTTTTTTGATAAGGCTTGTCTAACAGAGGTGACCTCTTCGAACCCTTTATATATAGATCAGGGAAAAAGTCATCTCCCCATTTACTATAAAGCCACGAGTTATAATTATAGTAATGGTGCCATAAATAGAGCCAGGATTGAAGCCAAGAGTGATCTCTTCACGAGTCAACCTGCAGAGGCGGAGGTCATTCGAGTTGTAACTCAATTAGGAATAGATAATCCTCCTCAAAATACAAATGTCGGTATTTGTAGTACTTCTTTTAAGATCACTTCCTTGGATGGATTGGGAAATCCCTACCGAATAACTTCGGTTTCTGATAGCAATGTGACGCTGACAAGTGGTTTGATTCAACCTGCTTTTTATGGAAACCCAAACTGTACCGGCACTCCAAGTCTTAAAATATCAAAGGGTGAAAGTGCCACTGCGAATTTATATTTTAAAGTGATCAATCCCAGTGTGCTAGCCTCAGGGGATAAGACTATTCTCCAAACCTCTTTTTCTGGAGACACAGCAGAGGGAAATTTAGTTAAGAGCGTTTCCGTGGATAGTCCTTTAGTGCATAAAGCTACCGAATTGGTTTTTGTAACTGCTCCTCCTAGTAGTTTAAATGTGGGGGTGTGTAGTAGTGCTTTTACGATCACTTCCCGAGATGGATTGGGAAATGCTTTTAGTGAGAATAACAAAGCAGTTAATTTGAGTTCTGCTTCTGCCGGCAGTTTTTACAGTAGTCTTGCTAATTGCAATAATAATGTTTCTATTTCCTCAGCCACTCTCACTTCTGCGGCTCCAAGTACTCAGCTCTATTTTAAGGTGACTTCAATCAGTATATCTTCTGCAGTATTAACGGGAAGTTTCACTGGAGTGACATCTGCCAGTGCATTAGTGCAAGTCACTCGAACTGCCACAGCACTTACTTTTGATGCTTCTCCTAGTAGCTTAAATGTAGGAGTGTGTAGTAGTGCTTTTACAATCACTTCCCGAGATGGATTGGGAAATACTTTTAGTGAGAATAATAAAGCGGTTAATTTGAGTTCTGCTTCTGCCGGTAGTTTTTACGACAGTTCTGGCTGTACATCTACACCGATTAACTCCATTTTCTTAAGCGCGAATAATCCCAGCAGTGAACAGTTATTCTTTAAGGTGACCTCTCTTTCGGTGGCATCTGTGAGTCTCACAGCAACTTTTGCTTCTTTAAGTAAAACTCAAGGTCCTATTAGCGTCTTTAGGCTTCAAAAGGACATTACTTTTGGATCTGATGGCACATTTACTCCAGATATTGAAGGTAATGTTTTAGCCCTAGCTAGATACCAGGATGGCTATGTTATAGCTGGTTTTTCTATGGATAACTCTTCTCCTCCAGTGCCAAGGGGATATGTAAGAGCTGTGAACAGCAATGGCACCCTTAGGGGAGCCAATTTTACGGAACTTACGGGTAATTCTTCTAGAATTAATTCAATTTTAGTGGAAGGTACAGATATCTATTTTGTAGGAACGACCGATATTAGTGGTAATGCTGATTGGCTTTTTGGAAAACTAACGCTTCAAAACGATATTGCCTGGAATATTGAATATATTAGAAACATAGAGGCAGGAAATATGAATGACTCGGCCATTGGTATTGAGTCTATTTCTGACTCACAAATCGTTATAGCTGGAGAACGGTTTGAAGTTGCTGTTTGCGAAAAATTAAACGGGAACTGTAATGATGGAGTTACTTCTCTTTCGAGTCCTCCAGATGTAATTAAGGCAAAAAAAGTTATAAAAGATAATTCGGGAAATGTTTTGGTTGCTGGATCATCAAATTCTCACTTCGCAGTGATGAAATTTAATCCTAGTTTAGCTCCTCTGAATTTGAGTAATCCGATTGAATTTTTTGTGGCAACAGGAGGCATCGCAAACTCAATTGCTTTAGATAGGAACGGCAAAATTTTACTCGCAGGAAGCTCTTTGAGCCAATTAGCTATTGTGAGGCTCAATAGTGATCTATCGCTTGATACTACGTTTGGAAGCCCATCAACCCCAGGTATGGTTAGGGATTCTATTAGCCCCGAAGCTACAGATATTATTATTGAGAGTTCTGGGACTTCAGATAATCTATTGATTTCGGGATCTAGCTCTAATCAAATGCTCGTCAGAAGGTATCAACCCAATGGCAGCTTTAATAATCCTACTATTAACTCAAAGAATATCTCGTTTAGTCCTGATACTTCGGTTGCAAACCGCATTATTTTAGATGGCTTTAAAATTGTGCTTGGCGGCAAAACAGGTAATAAAACTGCAGTGGTAAGAATTCATCCCTAAATCAGATCTTAGTGCGATCTCTCGGGGCGTCAATTACTTGTGTAAAAATCAACTTAAATAAAATCTCTAAATGTAGGATAATTATTAAGTCTACATTTTTCTTTTCTTTGCATAACTCAAATTAACAATCATGCGAGCTTACTTAAAAAAAGTTTATGCTAATCGATTAAATTCAACCACTGTGATTGAAGCTAATCGACAATGGTTTCGAATTGACTGGGTTGAGCTTTGGCAATTTCGGGATTTAATAGCCCTGTTTGTTCAAAAAGAGTTTATTTCGAGATATCGCCAAACTATTCTAGGCCCTTTATGGAATGTTCTTCAACCGCTTATCATGTCGGGAACCCTGACATTAATTTTTGCAAGGTTAGGTGGACTATCTACGGATGGAGTTCCTCATATTTTGTTCTACTTAAGCGGTTTAGTGATATGGGGATATTTTTCAAATGTTTTTGTTCAGATTGCGGATGTTTTGATTTCTAGCGCTTATCTTTTTAAAAAGGTCTACTTTCCAAGACTTGTCATGCCTTTGTCTGTCGTTATCTCAAAGTTGATTGTATTTTTTATTCAGTTCACTGTTTTTGTAATTATCTTGGGTTATTATAAATTATTTAGTCCACTGGGTGATTCTATTCACCTGAATTGGCTACAAACTATATTTTTGACACCTGTTTTATTAGGAATCACAGCCCTGTTCAGTTTAGGGCTGGGCTTGGTCTTTGCTGCAATCACAGTAAAGTATCGGGATTTGAGTCATGTTTTAGGATTTCTAATGCAACTCTGGTTTTATGGAACTCCTATTGTTTATTCAGTTAGCAAAATCCCTGAAAAATATAGGGCTATAATTTTTTTAAATCCACTTATCGCTGTCATTGATGGATTTCGTTCCTGCTTTTTGGGGACTCCGGCTTTAAGTCCTATTTTTTTGTGGGGGGCTTTAGTTGTTTCAGTAGGAACAGTTTTAGTGGGATTATTGTTGTTTATTATGATTGAACGTGAATTTGTGGATGTTATTTAACTTATGAAACCCATAATAGAAGTCCAAAATATTTCAAAAAAATACAAGTTAGGAATGGTAGGCACGACCTCTATTCGGGAACTTTTCAACTCTGTATCTATAAATTTCAAAGAAAAACCCTTTTTTGATCTGTTTAAAAATTCGGTTAAAAATAGAGATCCTAATAATTATATATGGGCCTTAAAAGATGTTTCATTTTCTGTTCAGCCTGGCGAAATTGTGGGGTTGATTGGAAGAAATGGATGCGGAAAGTCTACTCTTTTAAAAATTCTCTCTCGGATCACCTTTCCCACTGAGGGACGAGCAGTGATTAGAGGTAGATCCTCAGCCCTCTTAGAGGTTGGAACCGGATTTCATGCAGAGCTTTCTGGTAGGGAAAATATTTTTCTAAATGGGGCTATTTTGGGAATGAGACGCCGAGAGATAGAAAAGAAATTTGATGCAATTGTAGATTTTTCTGAAGTTGAAAAGTTTATTGATACACCCATTAAGCATTATTCCTCTGGCATGTATGTAAAACTTGCCTTTTCGGTAGCCGCCCATTTGGAGCAACCCATCTTATTTATCGATGAGGTATTAGCTGTGGGTGATGCTATTTTTCAAGCTAAGTGTATTGATAAGATGAAGTCTATCGTGAGTAATGGAAGAACTATTTTATTTGTGAGTCACGATGAGAGATCCATTAAAAGTTTATGCAATCGTTGTGTTTATTTAAAAAACGGAAAAATTATAGCTACTGGTACAACCCTAGAGATGTTGTCTGCCTATAATTCTGAGAAATCTTTTGAAAGGGTGGCTTAATTCTATTCTACGGTTACACTTTTGGCTAAGTTTCTAGGCTTGTCTACGTCAGTGCCTCTTAGAGAAGCTATATGATAGGCTAATAATTGCATTGGAATCGTCGATAGAATTGGATTTATGGCCCAGGAAGCTTTCGGAAGTCCAATAAAGTACTTTGATTCTTTAGAAAAAACTGTATCCCCTTCAGTACCCACAGAGAGTATCTGACCCCCTCGGGCTTTAACCTGCTGAAGATTGCTTAAAATCTTTTCAAGTAGAATATTATCCGATTTACCCGCTTCATGAAAAGTTTTGGGTGAGGTGTTTTGAGTTGCTAATACGATAACTGCAGCTTGCCGATCGATAAGCGCAATAGGGCCGTGTTTTAGCTCTCCCGCAGGATAACCCTCAGCATGAGCGTAGCTAATTTCTTTGAGCTTAAGGGCACTTTCAAGAGCAATGGGATACTGATTATCTCTTCCCATATAAAAAAAGAATGGATTATCCTGGAAGTTAAGAGCGATCTCCTCGATCTGCTTTTCTAATCGCAATGTTTTATCGACTAAGAAAGGCAGATGCATTAGATCGTTTGTAAGTTCTTTGGCGTATTCAGGTGAAATAACGCCTCTGATCTGTCCCAACTGAACTGCAAACATGTAAAGAAAGGTGAGTTGAGTTGTAAAAGCTTTAGTAGAGGCAACCCCAATTTCCGGACCGGCATTAGTATACAATACAATATCAGATTCTCTAGCTAGTGAGCTTTCTCTCACATTGCATATGGAAAGAGCAGGAACTTCATGTACTCGAGATTCTCGTAGTGCGGCTAAGGTATCTGCAGTTTCTCCTGATTGGGAGATAAGCAAAGTTAGAGAGTTTTTTTCAAGAACAGGTTGCCGGTACCTAAACTCGGAACCAAAATCAACATCGGTAGACACTCTAGCAAATTTTTCTAAATAATACTTTCCGACTAATCCTGCATGTCGAGCCGTTCCACAGGCGACAATAGAAATTCGATTAAGATTTTTTAGTTTGTCTTGGAGTTTTTTAAGCTCTGGAATTTGAATGGTTTCGCTAGTGGGATCGATATTTCCGCTAATGGTATTGGCAATTGCTTGGGACTGTTCGTGAATCTCTTTCAGCATGTAATGTCTGTAACCTGATTTTTCCATCTGATCGGCAGTCCAATGGAGTGTTTTGATTTCAGGTTTTAGCAGAGTCCCCTCTGGAGTAAATATTTCGACCTCTCCTTTTTTACAGAGAGCTATTTGCCCATCTTTTAAATAGATAACTTTATTAGTTCTATTCAAAATAGCTTGAACATCCGAAGCTAGGTAGTTTTCATTTTTTGTTAAACCTACAATTAAAGGGGCTCCATTTGCGACCCCGATCATCTGATCTGGCTGATTGTCATTAAGCGCTACAAAAGCATAAGAGCCTTTTAGGGTAGGCAATATTTTTAAACAGGCCTCTTTTAGAGAGAGCCCTAATTTAATGGCCTGATTAAAAAGATGGGCTAGAATTTCAGTGTCGGTATCACTTTTAAAGACGGCATTAGATTTTTCTAAATGCGATTTGTGCTCGAGGTAGTTTTCAATAATTCCGTTGTGAACTAAGGTGACAGCTCCTACTTGATGAGGATGAGCATTGTTTTCAGTGGGGGCACCATGAGTGGCCCAACGAGTGTGGCCTATTCCTAAGGAACCATTGAATTTTTTTGTAGAAAGCTTGGTTTCTAGTTGGTTGATCTTACCTTCAGATCTGAATACTAGGGTTTTATTGTTTTCCAGAATCGCAATTCCAGCTGAATCATAACCTCGGTATTCTAATTTTTTAAGACCGTCGAGAAGAATGCCTTTGGGATCTTGAATGCCATTATAGCCAATAATTCCACACATAGATGTAGACTCTCCTCTATTTTCTGAGCTCTTACAACTCTCTATCTGTCGGCAAAAGTAAATGGGGAATATTACAAGGTCAACCTAATCTGTTTTCAAACTGAAGAGTTTTAGGAGAGGCGAACACATGGTTTTCAAGGGCCCAGAGGTAAGCACGAGCAATACCCTCTTTCAATGGAGTAGAGGGTTTCCAGCCTAAGCTTAAGATCTTATCGATGTTTAATACCTTTTTGGGGGTGCCGTCCGGTTTACTCTTATCAAAAACAATATTACCTGTGTACTCCACAACCTCTTTAACCTGATAAGCGATTTCAGCAATACTGAGCCCCTCTCCAGTTCCTATATTTATCACGTTACCCGATTGGTATTTGTCCATGAGCAGAATAAGTGCATCAGCTAGATCATCGGAATATAGGAGTTCTCGAATGGGATTTCCACTACCCCATACGACAACATTCTTAGCCCCATTCATCTTAGCTTCATGAAACCGTCTGATGAGGGCTGGAAGTACATGGCTATTTTGGGGGTGAAAGTTATCAAAAGGTCCATAAAGGTTGGTAGGCATGGCGGCTATAAAATCTTGGCCATACTGAGAACGATAGAACTCACACAGTTTAAGGCCGGCGATTTTAGCAATTGCATAGGCTTCATTTGTGGGCTCTAAGGGGCCTGATAAAAGGTATTCCTCTTTAATGGGTTGAGGACAATTTTTTGGGTAAATACAGCTGCTTCCTAGATAGACGAGTTTTTTAATTTTATTTTTGTAGGCAGCATGAATGATGTGGGTTGCAATGGTTAGGTTTTCGTAAATAAAGTCAGCTGGAAATGAGCTATTGGCAAGGATTCCCCCCACTTTAGCGGCTGCAACAAAAACATAATCGATCTCATTTTCTTCAAAAAAACGATTAACGGCGGCTTGGTTGAGTAGATTCAGTTCATTTCGAGTTGCGGTGATTAGATTATTTAGCCCTCGTGATTTCAGTGCTCTTATTAAAGCAGAACCCACTAGACCTTGATGACCGGCAATATAGACGCGACTATTTTTATTCATAATTTTCTATTCGTCTTTTAATGATTTTGCTTAACCGTAAAGAAGCAGCCCTATAATTTTAGCATCTTTTTTTATAAGGTTTGAGAGAGAAATATGATGCGTTAAGTTAGGGGGTGTTTTTAAGCTGTTCTTGAAAATCGACTTAGAAACTGCTTAAGTCCGCAGGGATCAAATAATGCTGGAGGTAAGTTGGAGCCTGTTTTAAACATAAATCACAAGAGACAGCAGTTTATTCTCAAGTGGAGTCTTATCGCCATTTCGTGTGTCCTTTTGTATCTTTTAGCCTTTAATTATCTTATTGATAAGCGACCCTTTGTAGAGTGGACCCTAATCAAAGGCGGTTCAAATGAGGAGGTGCCTGAATCTCAGTTGATTAAGATGCCAGATGGAAAGGTGTTTTTGATTAACGCAGGTGATGCCTCGGGGAGCCTTCTACCGTATTTAAAGAAACAAAAAATAAAAGATGTCGATCTACTTATTTTAACTTCAACTTTGCCTAAAGCAATTTCAGGTATTCATGGACTCATTAATACGGGCGTAAGAATTAAAGAGATCAGAACCCATTCATTTTTATCTCAAACGACTGAGTGGGAAAATTTAAAAACCTTGATTCAGAGTAAGTCTATCATTGATAGCCCCTTGGAAAGTGAAGAGATTTTATATCGAATGGGGGCGACTGAATTTAGATTTATTTCGAAATCGAAGGATTTAGTACTTCTCAAGATGCTTCATGGTACGAACAAGGTTTTATTAATGTTGGGCGATGCTTCGAGTTTAAATCATGAGATCTCTCAGATGAATTGTGAGGATCTGAAAGTTGATATTTTACTTAATTATTTAAATATAAATCCTTCAATAAAAAGCAGTATGGAGCAAGCGTGTTCTCATTCTTATATTGATTTAAGTCGGGAGATGGGGACATTTAAAATTCTTTTAAAAGGGGACTCTTTTAAGTGGAAGCGTGGGCGCTAAAGCTTTCTTTGAATAAAATTCGACCTCTGCGAAAGAATAGTCATTAATTCTTTTATACTTGTAATTCGAAAATCAGACTGCACATTCTGATTGTATTCACGAATCCATAGAATACTTGAAATCCCACATTTCTTAGCTGCTAAAGTATCTTTTTCAGTGTCTCCCAAGAGGAAAGAAGTGGATAAGTCTAGGTCGAGCTCTTTTTGTGCTAAAAGAAATAGGCCTGGATTAGGTTTTTTTAAAGGATGTTCATTTGAGGCGTATGGACAAACATAAATCCGATCTAGCTGATACTGTTTTTGATAAAAATCATGAAGTTCCTCCACGAACTTTTGAGAAATAATCTTTCTTTCAATATCAGGCTGATTGGTAATCATAATAAGTTTAAAGCCTAATGATTTAATTTGAGGTAGCCCTGCTAAAGAAAAATGGATCACTTCATCCCAGCTTCTAGGCGAGTGAAAGCTTTTATCTCTAAAGACCAACTCATTAAAAATGCCATCTCTGTCTAAAAAAAGAGCGGGGTGAGCCACTTAAGAATTTACCTCAATTTCTTTTAAGTTTTTTACTAAAGCCTCATCAACTCGTCTTAAGGTCCAGAAGGGAAGGGCTGGGTGATTGACAGGGGGATTTAAGTAATTATCCCACTTAGCACTAATAAGTTTTCCATTTAATTCTTTGGGCTCGGTTTCACAAAGCCAATGGATTAGCTTAGCCGCTTTTCTAGGATCATCGCCCCCGTGTTTCATTCGATGTAGAGCCTCTTCTTGCTCTTTTCCAATCTTATCAGTTGAGATCTTAGAAATCCCCTCCATCATCGGAGTTTTCATAGCTCCTGGGGCCACTGAATAAAAATGAAGTTTGGGATATTCCAGAGCTAAAGACTCGGTGAATCGAACCAAGGCGCATTTACTGGCTCCATAGGCGCCAAAATGAGGTCTGGGGGCTGTGGCTCCCCCTCCGGATAGATTGATCACTGTTCCCGAATTTTGTTTTAAAAATAGGGGAAGAATAATTTTAATTAAAAAAACAGGAGCCAAGAAGTTAATCTGAATTGTCTCTTCAAACTCTTGAAAGTCTAGCTTCTCAAGTTTACCGCAAGGGCCTGTGATGGCAGCGTTATTGATTAGGTGGTCGATTTTTCCTAAACGGTCCAGCGTTTGATTCACCCAGCTCTTACAGTCCTCCTGATTTTTAATATCTCCTTCGACAAAAAGGACTCCGGGATATTTTATCTTAAGAGATTTTGTTGCCGCAGGATTTCTTACTAAGACCGAAAGTTTGTGGTGAGTCTCAAGAAAGGTTTCTATGAGGCTCTCAGCAAGTCCCCTGTATCCCGAGATTAGTGTAACTGGACGGTTTAGCCCAGTTTGGGAGTGAGTTATCATAACGCCCTCGACTGTCAGAGAGATTGACTAGAACTTTACTGCCCTCGGTATCGAATCGATAGCGAAGTTCTCTGAGCCCCTCTTGGTGCATAGCCCTTCTCAGTTGTTTGTGCCGATTATTGGTGTAGAAAACAAAAAACCCTCCACCTCCAGCCCCAGTGATTTTGCCCCCTAGGGCTCCACTGGCTTTAGCTAGTTCGTAGATTTTATGAATTCTTGGATCGGCAATTTTTGAGGATAACCGTTTCTTGTTTTTCCAATGTTCATCCATAAGAAGACCAAAGCTATCTAAATTACCCGATTCAATAGCTTCAATTGTTTCGTAACCGATCTCTTTGATTCGATGAAGGCTATCGGTTACAGTTTTGTCCTCTTTTTTTACAGAGCTATCTTGGTGTTTTAAAATTTCATCAGCAGAACGGGTCATCCCTGTGTAAAAAATCAAAGTGTTCCTATTGAGTTCATCCATTATGTCGTAAGAGATAGGCACTCTACGGATATTTACCTTGCCCGATTTTTCAATTTCCAAAATGGGGAGCCCACCTACAGCTGCTACATATTGGTCCTGTTTGCCTACGGGCTTTTTTAGAACCTCCATTTCTAGATAGCAGGCTGTTTCTGCAAGTTGGGGTTGGCTTGGAATATCTCTTTTTAAGGATTGAAGCGCATGAAGTAGCCCCACAACATAACAGCTCGAGGATCCAAGCCCTGTGCCGGCAGGAATGTCGGCCATGGAGAGAATTTCAATGGCGTTTTCAATCCCTGTAAATTCCAGAGCGGCTTTAGCCAATTCGTGTTGGAGCTCTTCAACTGACTCTACGCATTCTGATTTAGAGTACTTAACCCGAACTAAATCATCCACAATAGGGCGGTTAACTGAAATAAACATGTACTTATCAATGGCTGCGCTGAAAACTAAGCCCCCATACTTGCTGTAATAAGAGGGTAGGTCGGTTCCTCCACCCCCTAGGGTGAAGCGAAAAGGAGTTCGAGTGATGATCATATGGCTACACTATAGATAGGGATTGTTTTCTGTGTCAAAGGCTAAAAACCTAAGACTCATAGCTGTTCTCAGTGAATAAATTTTGAGGCTAATTGAGGAGCACTAGAAAAGCCTTTTCGCAAAGTCTCGGTGTGCCATTGGGGTAATTTTATGAGGGTTCATTCAAGAATTTGGATATGAAAGTGGGGCGTACAGTGACTTTCTTTGGAACTGGTAGCCCCACTTTCATATCCAAATTCTTGAATGACTCCGCTTTTTACCATGTGCTGTGGCTCACCTAGAACTGTTGTAAGACTCAAGTCCATGTTGCTCTTTGGAATCTATTCAGATATCAAAATTGGATGAAATTAAGTCTAATTATTCCCACTTTTAATGAGGCCAAAAAAATCCACCTCGATTTAGACGCTGCAAATCAATTTTTAAGGGCTCAACCCTTCGATTCTGAGGTTCTGATAGTTAATGATGGGAGCCGGGATGAGACTCAAAAAGTAGCTGAAGAGCTTTGCGGTAAATATTCAAACGATAAAGTAGCTTTCAGAGTTCTTAGTTATGGAGAAAACCGTGGCAAAGGGTATGCGATCCGCTATGGAGTAAGTCAAGCTAAGGGGGATTTGATCGCCTTTGCGGATAGCGGTCTTTGTGTTCCCTTTTCCTTTTTAACCTACGGAATAGAAAAAATAGAGAGAGGGGCCGATTATGCATTGGCCTCAAGACGTTTAAAGGAAACTAAGATTAAGCGACAGCAGCCGTTGTATAGAAAGCTAGGCTCCAAAGTTTTCTGGTTTGTGGTCAAAGGGTTTATGGGAGTTCAAGTTTCTGATACTCAATGTGGTTTTAAAATTTATTCAAACAAAGCGGCTAAAACTATTTTTCATCGAGTTCAAACGGATGGGTTTATGTTTGATATCGAGGCGCTTTTAGTGGCTAAAAAGCTTAAACTGAAACATGCAGAATTTCCTGTGGAGTGGTCCAATGATAGCGATACCCGATATCACCCGATTTGGGGGACCTTAAAAAACTTAAGAGAGTTGACTGCCATTCGTTTAAGGAGTTTTTCGACCCATGCGTGAGAGAATCGTAGTTACAGGGGCTGCAGGTTTTATCGGAAGTAACCTATGTAAAATGTTGCTTCAAGAGGGATACTCAGTCGTTGCTATTGATAATTTATTAGCAGGCACGTTAGAGAATTTACCGGAAGGGGTAGATTTTAAAAAGGTGGATGTCTGTGATTCCGATTTCTCCCGTTATGTCGAAGGGGCGATAGCTGTATTTCATTTAGCGGCTAGAAACTGCCTAGATGATTGCGCTAAAAACCCTGTGGATACGGCACGGATCAACGTGATGGGGACCGCTAATGTCCTACAGGCTTGTGTTGAATATAAAGTTCCTCATGTGATCTACTCAGATACTTCGGCCGAGTATGAGGGAATTAATATGTTTCCCTCAAAAATAGATTCAGTAAAGCCTATGTCTATCTATGCGTGTAGTAAACGTAGCGGAGCTTTAATGGCTGAAGGGTTTAAGAACTATTACGGACTTAATATTTCAACAGTTCGTTATTTTAATGTCTATGGCCCTGCTCAAGACTGGAGAAGGGTTATTCCTCCTGTGATGAGTGCATTTACGATTAAGCTTCTTCAAGGTGAATCTCCTTTTATCTATGGAACTGGAGAGAAAAGAAGAGACTTTATTCACGTAGATGACATCAATCGATTTCATCTCATGTTAATTAGAGAAAAATTGATTCAGGGTGGAACTTATAATTTAGGTTCTGGAGAAGATTATTCGATTTTAGAAATCTTTGAGAAGATTGAAAGTGAAATCTGTTCTGGTATTAAACCTATTTTTAAACCTGAGTTATCTGGTGAGGCATTTCGTACACTGGCCGATATCTCGGAAACCTGTAAAACGGGATGGACTCCTCAGGTGACTTTGGAGGCGGGGATTAAATCTTTTGTGGCCTATACTCGAGAGAGACTGAGACTAGGCTAAAAAGATAGAGAGACTCTTTATGATGAATCATGGAAGGCCGGTAGCTCAGAGACATAACCGACAGATTTAGCGTGTGCGTTGAAAAAATACGGTTTTCATAAAATTCCGAGCACGCTCTAAGACAGAGCATTCAAGGGAATGTGTAAAAAACATCACAGTTGTTCAAATGGCCAATATGTCGCAAAATGTTAAAGTAATCGTAGCAACCAATCATTGCTTTTCGAGGTTCTTCTATGCTTCCGACGGTACGTGTGAAAATAAATACATTACCTGCTGCAGCCGTAACTAAAAATAAAGTTTATGAGCCGTCAGAAAAAAGGAGGAACGAAGCAATACTCAGGTAGCTCTGATGAAGTTAATTCTCTTTTATCTCGCTCTTTAATAACTCGATAGGTTTGAAATAATACTGATCGTAAGTTTTGTGATAGCCCGACCAGCGCGACGCATTGTTTTCGGCTGTCATAAAGGTCTGGATGCTATTGATTCTGGAATCCATGTGATCAAGCTGATGGAGAAGTTCGGCCTCAAGTGTATGAGGTCTTTTAGGCGAGCCGTGTTCGAGCTTTCCGTGGTGAGAGAGAATAAGGTGTTTCAAATGAAGTTCTAGCTCTTTAGGGAAATTGGAAATCTCCTGAATTTTTCTATCGATCAATACAACACCTATCGCGATATGGCCCACGAGCCGACCTTCATCGGTATAACCAAATTTTCCTTGGTAGCTTAGTTCAAAAATTTTTCCAAAATCGTGAAAAGCAGCTCCAAAGATCATAAGACTTCGATCGATACCTGCATAGAAGGGCAGAACAGCATCGATCAAATCACAAAGTTGTACTGAATGAGTTAATAGTCCTCCAATAAAAGCGTGGTGAATTGTTTTTGCCGCTGGACATACTTTGTAACGAGTTGCGATTTCGATATCGTACAGAAGTTTAAGACCCAGCTCTTTAACCCAAGGGTTATCTAATGATTCAAAAATTCCAATAAGTTTTTGATAGAGGACTTCAGTATCAGTGTTGCTTTTGGGTAAATAGTCTTCAATTTTGGTTTCAGTTGCAGGAAGTGAAATCAAATGATCAATCACTAATTGATTTCGATTTTGGAACACATGGAGTTTTCCCCCAACAGCCACGATATCCCCCTCAGAAAATGTGGTGCTTAATTCTTCGGCATTTTCCCAAACCCTTCCCTCAAGATCTCCCGTACTGTCTGAGAGTAGGATAGCTAAGTAAGGTTTTCCATTTTTCGCATAAAAAACATTTTTGGATTTAACTAAAAAGGATGTTCTAAGGGTCTCTTTTGGTTTTAAGTCTTTGATAAATAATGATTTTTGCAATAGGCTTGCTTCAAGTTCCATAACTCTTCTATCCTCTTTAACCTTTACCCGTAAGTCTGTTCTAAGTTAAGAGGGTTTTATCGTATTTTATTGCATAATGTCAATTGCTACTAAATAGTTGAAGTCTGAGAGTTTTTACTATAAACGTACGGTACAAATTTTTTCTTTTTGAGAAGAAAGGGTTCTATGAAAAAGATACGAGTCGGTATTAACGGGTTTGGCCGCATTGGTCGAGTCACTATGAGGCTCCTCTCGGAGCGCCCTGAGTTTGAAGTTGTAGCTATCAACGATCTCACACCGACTGAGCAAAATGCTCATCTTTTAAAGTACGACTCGGTCCATGGAGTTTGGGACCACAACGTGTCTTCCACTAAAGATACTCTCTGCGTTGATGGAAAAGAGATTCGAGTTTTTAATCGCAAAGATCCAGCTGAAATTCCTTGGGGAGAACTTAACGTTGAGATCGTAATTGAATCGACCGGAATCTTCACGGATTTTAACGGAGCTTCTAAACATCTTACAGCGGGAGCTAAAAAAGTTATCGTGTCAGCTCCTTGTAAAGACGAACACAAGATTAAAACTTTAGTCTATGGGATTAATCATGAGAGCTACAATCCCGCGAATGATAATATTGTTTCTAACGCATCTTGCACCACTAACTGTTTAGCCCCTGTGGTTAAAGTTCTTAATGACAACTTTGGTATTGAGCGTGGCCTTATGACTACAGTTCATTCCTATACTAATGATCAAAGAATTTTGGATTTGGGCCATTCTGACTATCGTCGAATGAGAGCGGGATCTTTAAATATGATTCCGACCACGACAGGTGCTGCTAAAGCTGTGGGGCTAGTTATTCCTGAACTGAAAGGAAAACTCACTGGACTTGCTGTGAGAGTTCCGACGCCTAATGTATCCCTAGTTGATTTCGTGGCCGATGTAAAAAAGCCTACGACTGTGGAACAGGTGAATGCGGCCTTTGAAAATGCGGCTAAAAGCGCCCCTTTGAAAGGTGTCTTGCAGGCCGTGAAAGAACCTTTAGTCTCTTCTGATTTTAACGGAACCTCTTGGTCTTCTTCGATCGATATGGACTCTACTATGGTTGTTGATGGAACTATGGTGAAAGTGCTTTCTTGGTATGATAACGAGACTGGCTTTTCTACTCGTATGTTAGATCTTGCAAACTACATGGCCCAAAAATCGAATGGGTAATCAAAGTTTTAAATGAAGATCTCCTATCCAAAACTAACTGAGCTCGAATTTAGAAATAAACGTGTCTTTATTCGAGTTGATTTTAATGTCCCTTTGAAACAAGTGGGGGCAAATTATGAGGTCTCAGATCCTCGTCGTATTGAAGAGGCTCTACCTACGATTCGTTATGTGATTGAGCAAGGGGGAAAAGTTATTTTAGGTTCCCATTTAGGACGCCCCAAAGGTCAACCTAATCCCAAATATAGTTTAGAACCTATAGGAAGTTACCTGAGCGGAGTTCTTGGTAAAGATGTGCTTTTGACGGAAGATTGTGTGGGCGATGCTCCAAGAGGTCTTTCCCATCAAATGCGCGTGGGTGATGTGATGCTTCTTGAGAATCTCAGATTTCATCCAGGAGAAGAGGAAAACTCTCCCGAGTTTGTGGCTCGACTTGCTGAACTTTGCGATGTGTATGTAAGTGATGCATTTGGAACACTTCATCGTGCCCACGCTTCAACTGAGGGGCTTCCCAAAGTTATTAAACAAAGAGCCATGGGTTTTCTGGTGGAAAAGGAACTTAAGTTCTTAGCGCCGCTTAAGGAAAACCCCAAACGACCGTTCTTGCTTTTGATGGGGGGGGCTAAAGTTTCCGATAAAATTGGGGTTTTGGAGTGCTTTCTCCCGAAAGTGGATAGCATTGTTATTGGTGGAGCCATGGCCTATTCCTTCTTGGCGGCTAAAGGTTTTAAAGTAGGAAAGAGTCTCTGCGAGGAGAGGCAGGTTCAATTGGCTCGAAAAATTTTAAAAGGGGCCGCGGCTAGAAATATCAGAGTGGTTCTTCCTGAAGACCATGTCGTAAGTCTTGCCTTCGGTGACACTCAAAATGTTTCGATTACTCAAGGGATCGACATTGCTGATGATAAATTAGGTTTAGATATTGGGCCTAAAACGGTAGATAAAATCGGAGCCGCGCTAGAAACCGCAGAAACAGTTTTTTGGAACGGTCCCATGGGAGTGTTTGAAGAGCCCGTTTTTGCTAAGGGAACCTTTGAGGTGGCAAAACTTATAGCTCAAAGCAAAGCTGTAAAACTTGTGGGGGGCGGAGACTCGGCGGCCGCTATTGTACAAGCGGGTCTTGAATCCTCTTTTGATTTTATTAGTACCGGTGGCGGAGCCACTCTTGAATATTTAGAGGGTAAAAATTTGCCCGGACTCAAAGTCTTAGAAATCGTTCAAAAGCCTTAATCTGAAATTGGTAATTTATGGAACAGCGAAAACCTCTTTTCATTGCTAACTGGAAGATGAATAAACTCTCCAAAGAGGTAGTTGCATTTGTTCCCATCTTCTATGAAGCGATTCAATCGGTGAGTCAAAAATGCGAGATAGTGTTAGCTCCAGTGGCTGTTTATCTTTCGAAGCTGATTGAAGCGACTCGTTCCACATCTATTCAAGTGGCAGCTCAAAATTGTGGAGGGGCGAAATCGGGAGCATTTACGGGGGAGATTTCCCCGGTCATGTTGAAGGAGCTAGGTGTAAACTGGGTTATTTTGGGCCATTCTGAACGACGTCATGTATTTAAAGAGGATGAGGCTTTAGTGAGTGCCCGATTAAAAGCTGCCATCGAAGAGGGGCTTCTTCCAGTCTTTTGTGTGGGGGAAAAGCTTGAGGAGCGAAAATCGGGTCAGACTTTTGCTGTAATAGAACGGCAACTCAAGGGGTTAAAAGAGCTTTCCGAGAATCATCTTAAGGCTCTAACCATTGCTTATGAGCCTGTTTGGGCTATTGGAACCGGAGAAAATGCGACCTCAGCCCAGGCCCAAGAGGTCCATGCTTTTATCAGGCAATGGCTTTCTAAAAATATTTCATCACCCTTTGCGAACGGGACTAGAATTCTGTATGGTGGAAGTGTTAAGGCAGACAACTCTTCTCAGTTAATGGCGATGGAAGATGTGGATGGTCTTTTAGTGGGAGGAGCGAGTTTGGACCCTCTTTCCTTTGGAGAGATCGTAAAAAAAGGTTTGAATAGTTAAGGAGAAACCGTGACGTTATTAATAATTCTACATATTGCGATTTGTATATTTTTGGTTTTTGTCATTTTATTGCAACCTGGAAAGGCTGATGGAGGGGTTGCTTTCGGGGGTAGCTCCAGCCAAAGTATTTTTGGTAGCAAAGGGGCAGGAAACTTCTTAACTAAAACCACTTCAATTTGTGCTGTATTATTTCTAGTGACCAGTTTTATTTTAACCCGTTCTCGAAGCTTGAATGTCACTAAGAGTGTGATAGGTAGTGAACCTGTTTCTGAAGCCCCTCAAACTCCCAAAATTGATGGGACTAAAGAAGGGGCTCCAGTTGAGAATAAGACTCAGCCCAAAACTCCTTCAGAGCCTTCTAAGAAATAGTTTCTTTGAAATTTTATGTGCGACGGTGGTGGAATGGCAGACACGCATGTTTGAGGGGCATGTGCCGAAAGGCGTGGGGGTTCAAGTCCCCCTCGTCGCACCAATTTTCAATTTTGTTTATTTTGGCAAGGACGCCAAAAGTTTTTTTTAAATCAAATTCTATATTTAGGCCGTTTTGTCGCGGGTTCGAGACCAGCCTTTTTAGTAAATCAGCCCGTTCACTCAGTGATCGCGTTTTATATAGTGTTTTCGCCTTCTTACAAAGTTCGAGTGTGGGTCTTGTTAATGTGACTATCAATAAACTGGTTACTAACTTCATAAGGTCCCCCAAAGTATTGCTAGTAACTGATTGGAATTGATAAAAAAGGTCAATTTGAACCAACCAAACTCAGCTTAGACTGGAGCCGAACGTCACCTAAAAGTCACCTCCTTGATTACCAAGAAAAACGCTGGCTTAAAATAATTAAATTGAGTACAAATTATTGAAATCGAATGGGTATTTCACCTGGCTGTCACCTCAATATGAGGATAGCAACTTAGCTAAATTCGAATAAAAAAGCTAACCCTCGAAAAACTAATAGAGGAAATTGAGCGCAGAACGGTTGAGACAAATTTTACGGGGGTTGAATTCAAGCGCAACAGGGATCAATCCAGCAGAAACTTTCAAAATGAGTGTTTTGACCAATGAGTAAAAAGAAACGCGCTAAAACTAAAAAGAAGGTAACAAAGAAGCTCAAAAATACTCATAAATGGCGTTTATGCCCACCCGGCGAACACTGGAGGAGAACCCATCCTTTAAAAATACCACCGGGTAAAAAGAATCCTGCAGGTGGTGTGATCACTCGTTATGGACATTGTGTTCACAATCCCACGGGTAAAGATCAGCTCTATCCTGACGAAATTCAGGAAATGGCAAAGCAAAATTTTTCTAAGATAAAAGAAAAACCATGTCCAATTGATTTGAGGTTTAAAAACAAGGGAAATCAATACGACGATCTGATTGCTGGCTGGACCCAATATTGGAATGATGTCCTTAAGCCTGACACTCCGCTGGACCCCAATATTGTCAAAGCATTAATCGCCAGTGAATCGGGATTTGATCCACAAATATTGGCAAATAAGAAAGACCAAAACAGCGCTCGCGGGCTGATGCAAATTACCAATAAAACCAGAAAAATTCTCGCTGACGAAAAAGGAGAACTAAAAGATCACTATCTGACTTTGACGAGAGAAGATCTTAATGACCCCTCCACTAACATCTGTGCTGGCATTCGGTGGTTGTTTCGCAAACACGAAATTGCATCAAGCCTTCTTAAAAAAACAGTAACTTGGGAAGAAGCAGTTGCAGAGTTCAAGGGAGCTAGGACAGCAACCAAAGCCAGGGCCTCAGTACTGATGAAGAGGTTTAATGAGAAGTTAGAGGAATTAAAAAAATGTGGAAAATTATAGTATTACTTTTTTTTGGTTGCGATTTATCATTGGCAAATGAGCACCAAACTCAGCTACAAGAACTGAAAAAAGAATTCCCTTACGGTTTGTTGACGGATGATTTCGGTATTCTAAACAAACAAGATTTAAGAACTAATACTTGCATTGCTCGACCCACACCTTTTTCTGAAGAGAATGAATTTTCCCCCTACCCTCATTGGCAATGTTTCGAAGTTAAGAATTCCAAAATGATTTGCGAGCGCGGAAAATATGATCTCCATGAAAAAACTCTAATGTCCATGTTAGTGGTGTCCGGCACTCGGGATGGGGCCCTTCATGAATTTATTAGTCGACGCCCGATCCCTCTCAGATCCTGCCAGCTTTATCAAAGGGATTGGCGAAAGTTTACGAAGAATGAGAAATATATCTGCGTTTCTGGGGCCGAACCATCTAAAGAAATCAAAGAAAAGAAAACGATGTGGATCTGGATTTTTGGTCGATATAAGACCAGAAAAGGTTGTGATTCCTATTTTAATGGAGAGTGTGAGGGGAAGCGCACCTGTAATGGGTAGCCGTAATTATAAATTACACTGCCACGATTCTCCGTCCCTCGGCAACCTGCTTGATAATATCAAGCGCAATCGTCACACGATCAGGTGCAAGCCGCTCTACCAGATTCCGCAATAGTGACGAACTCAGGTCAGGAGACAAAACCTTATGGATTGGCGAGGTTTTCGCAATAGTGGACTATGGCGAATAAGTGGCGGAAAACCTATTCAGTCTTTTATCCGCCATATTGACAGTGGCGGATAAATGGCGGATACTAACGAGTAGTTATGGATACCCGCTACCCAACACTCCGTCGCCACAAGATCCCGCACGAGGTTGTTCACACGGACACTCTGGTGAGCTGGTTCATGCGCATCGCAGAAACGCGGCCCTTCCTGGATGAATACCTAGGGAGCCCACTCGAGGTGAAGCTTCTTCGGAAAGCTAAAGTCCGGGCTATTACCTATTCCAATCAAATCGAAGGAAATATTCTCGGCGAGAGCGAGGTCACTGCCATCTTGAAAGGGAAACGAGTGGTCGGCCCCTCGAAAGATATCAAGGAGGTTCAGAACTATCATTCAGCATTGGATTATGTCGAGGAATTGGCTGCGGGGACACGGCCTGTAAGGCTTGCTGATTTGTGCGACATTCAACGGCTGGTAACCAAAGGATTGATTCCGGAACGGCAGTGCGGCCGTATTAGAACAGTGCCTGTCTCCATAGTAAATGCTGCAACAGGGGAAAAGATTGACGATTGCCCAGAACCATACGCTTTAAAAGATCTGCTCGACGATCTTTGGAAGTGGTTGGAAGACACAAAGGATGTAAACCCTTTTGCGCGCGCCTTCGCATTCCACTTCATAGCCGTTTCGATCCATCCCTTTGCAGATGGAAACGGGCGCACGATGAGGCTCATGCAGCACTTACTTCTTCTCCAGGGGGGCCAGCGTATTGCCAGATTCGTACCCAGTGAGACAGCTATTATGCGAAGTCGTGACAGGTATTACTCGGTTATTCGACAGAGCCGCTCTCTAGTACGGCTCGATCCAATTTTAGAATTTCTTGCCGAGTGTTTTGCTGTTTCAGCAGAGGAAGTGGTTGGAGAGGGACGCCGTCTCCTTCGCGATAGCGCCGGAAAAACGCCGGAGGCGCGACATCGAAAGATTCTAGCCAACGCTGCTAAGCACGAGCAATTCTCGATGCAGGATGTAGTAAGATGGCTGCCGGACATTCCCCGACGTACGCTAGAGCGAGATCTCGCAATACTTGTACGAAAACGCGCGCTAAAGGCCAAAGGCGAGCGAAAAGCGCGGACCTACCGTTTGGCGAGATGAATGAGATTCATTATTCGACTCAAAGCCCTCGAGTGACGACTAGTCCTCTAGCCGTTATTTAGAAAGAATCTTGTAGTCGGTGACGCCATATACGATTAGCAACTCCATGAGACGCTCCCCTTCCGGAACGTCCATGCGTCCGCCTTCAATGTGAGCGATGGTCGCGTGATTCTTGCTAAGCCGTTTGCCAACGTGACGTAAGCTAAGACCCTCCTGACGAATTGCGACTGATTTCAACCCTGCTTTTCCAAAGGTAGAAGATCGCCGGGTACACAAGAAGTTCAAGAACAAAACTGGTGACAAGTCCGCCAATCATAGGCGTGGCGATCCGGCGCATAACATCGCTTCCTGCTCCAGAAGACCACATGATAGGAAGGAGCCCAGTAAACGCTGCCATGACTGTCATCAGCTTGGGACGGATTCTTTTGACTGCACCATGAATGATGGCGTTTACGAGTTCCTCTCTGGTCCGCATTCTGCCCGCTTTGCGCTCTCCCTCGTAGGCAATATCAAGATAGAGAAGCATGAAAACCCCAGTCTCTGCATCAAGCCCCATAAGGGCAATCATGCCTACCCATACCGCTATCGAAATGTTGTAGCCCAGAAGAAAAAGAAGCCAGACACTTCCAATGAGAGAGAACGGAACGGCAAGAAGCACGATCCCGGTTTTCACGACAGATTTCGTGTTCATGTAGAGCAGTAACGCGATGAGGAAAAGCGTCAGAGGAATGATAATTTTCAATCGTTCTTTTACCCGAATCATGTTTTCGTACTGTCCACTCCAGAGTAGTGAGAATCCGGTAGGTAACTTCACCATTTCAGAAACCTTCCGCTTGGCTTCACTCACATAGCCCCCGACATCACGGTCAACGATATCGACGTAAACATATCCCGCAAGAAGTCCGTTTTCGTTTCGGATCATGGCGGGTCCTTTCACCATTTGAATATCCGCCAATTGCACCATCGGAATCTGCGCGCCACTTGGTGTAGGCACGAGGATTCTATTGAGAGCCTCAATATCGTCACGAAACTCTCTTGAATACCTAACATTGATGGGGTAGCGCTCACGTTCTTCTATAGTCGTTGATATATTTTCTCCTCCGACAGCGCTTGCAATAACCATTTGCGCGTCCGCAATTGAAATCCCATAACGGGCAAGTTCTTCTCTCTTTAATTTGAAATCGAGGTAATAACCATCTGCCGTGCGTTCAGCGAACACGTTTCGAGTACCGGGAATACCGCGGACTGTGGCTTCGATCTGTTCACTCAAGTTTTGAATCACCTTCAAGTCAGAACCCAAAACTTTGATTCCTACCGGGGTACGTATCCCGGTCGAGAGCATGTCGATGCGATTTCGTATTGGCATCGTCCAGATATTAGGAATTCCCGCAAACTTCAGTTTTTCGTTCATTGCAGTTTGTAATTCTTCAAAAGTTCTAGCCCTTGAGAAGCCCATAAAACCCTTCACAACCTTTGGCCACTCGTTACGGGACTTAAGCAAAATCATGGTTTCTACCATCGAAAAGGGGGCGGGATCAGTTGACGTGTCAGCGCGGCCAGCCTTTCCGAAGACAGTTTCAACTTCCGCAAACTCTTTGATCAGTTTGTCTTGGACCTGCAATATTCTTTGCGCTTCTGCCACCGCCATACCGGGAAAAGCTGTCGGCATATAGAGCATGGAACCCTCATTGAGGGGTGGCATGAACTCAGAGCCTAGTCGTAGATAAACAGGAATAGTGGAGAGGACCAAAAGCAGAGCAACGATAATGGTTGCCTTCGAGTGCTTCAAGACAAAATGCACCACGGGCTCGTAAATCCGAAAGAGGATACGGCTGATCGGATGTTTTTCTTCAGGGTAGTAATTGCCAACAAGTGTGTAGTTTGCGAGCTTATTCAGCCAGCTCGGTCGGAATGAGAAAGGGTCCATGCGGGTAAAGAGCATTCGCATTGCCGGATCAAAAGTGACGGCAAGAAGAGCGGCCAGCGCCATCGCTAAGGTCTTTGAGATCGCAAGCGGTCGGAACAGCCTTCCCTCCTGATCAATAAGCGTAAAAACCGGAAGAAAGGAGACGGAAATTACGAGGAGTGAAAAAAATACCGAAGGAGCGACTTCCTTCAAAGCCTCAAGGCGAATGAGGTGAAAGTCCCCTTTTCTTCCGGAAGCATTCCATTCTTCCAGACGTTTATAGGCATTTTCCACTTCAACAATCGCCCCATCAACTAGCACTCCTATCGAAATTGCGATTCCGGCAAGAGACATGATGTTTGTGGTGACGCCGAAAAAGTACATTGGAATGAACGCAATGAAAACACTGATCGGAATAGTAAGTATTGGAACAATGGCAGAGGGGATGTGCCAGAGAAAAATCAGGATGACTAGGCTTACGATAATAACCTCAACGATAAGCTCGTGCTTCAAGGTATCTATCGCTTTCGAGATAAGATCTGATCGGTCGTATGTCGTGACAAGACGAACACCGCTAGGAAGACTTGGCTTCAGTTCTTCAATCCTTTCCTTCACCCTATTGATGACGTTGAGAGCATTCTCCCCTTGCCTCATGATTACGATACCGCCGACCGCATCGCCCATTCCGTTCAGATCAGTGACCCCACGTCGCATATCCGGACCCAGCTCGACTCGGGCGATCTGTTTTACAAGGATCGGAGTTCCCGACTTAGCGTCCGTACTAACGACGATATTTTCAATATCGGAGAGGTTCTTGATGTAACCTCTTCCGCGCACCATGTATTCGGTACCAGAAAACTCAAGCACCCGCCCACCCGTATCCTGATTTCCCTTACGAACTGCGTCTGCGAGCTGAGTAATAGTGATCCCATAGCCTGCAAGACGGTTTGGATCGACGTTGATCTGATACTGCTTTACAAAGCCGCCAACGGAAGCAACTTCCGCGACTCCTGGAATGGATTGCAAATGGTATTTGAGATTCCAGTCTTGAAGGCTTCTAAGTTGCGCCAAGTTAAGCCCATGAGAGTCATCGACCAAAGCGTACTGGTAAACCCAGCCGATGCTAGTCGCATCTGGCCCAATTTCCGTCTGTACGCCCTGGGGGAGCCGAGCCATAATTTTACTTAGGTACTCCACGACACGTGATCTTGCCCAATAAAGATCGGTACCATCATCGAAGATCACATAGACGTAAGAGAATCCGAAATCAGAGAGACCGCGAACCGCTTTGATATGGGGAGCGCCTAAAAGAGAAGTGACGATTGGATAAGTTACTTGGTCTTCAATAATATCAGGGCTTCTGTCCCATTTGGAATAGATGATCACCTGCGTATCCGATAGGTCGGGAATGGCATCAAGCGAGATGTGGCGAAGAGTCCAAAAGGAGAATGCAACAGCAATTCCCGTAAAGAGAAAAACTAAAAATTTATTTCGTACGCTCCATTCAATGAGTTTTTCGATCATCGGGGACCTCCCGGCTGAAGCTGCGAATTCTTGCCTTTATCCGAGGGACTGGATTTGGCGTTCTTAAGAACTCCGCGCAGTCTTGATTCGGAGTCGATAAGAAAGTTCGCTGAGGTGACTACCGATTCCTCCGAGGAGACGCCGGAGAGAATCTCATAATAGTCGTTCACCTTGGTTCCAAGTTCCACTCGCCTTGGTTCAAATCGGCCATCCCCTTGAACCACAAAAACAAAATTCTCATCTCCCGAATGTAGAACTGCATCAGAAGGAATCGCGAGTTTATTACCCAAAAAAACCTGTATCTTCACGTTAACGAAGGTGTCCGGGCGAAGAACCCCTTCGGGATCAGGGACCAGAAAGCGCACTCGCGCAGTTCGCGTTTGCGCGTTAAGAACCGGGCTGATACTTGCAACCCTCCCCATGAAAGTTCGACCCGGCAGGGATGGCGATGTCACCTCTACGTTTTGGTTCTCTTTAATCTTTGGAAGCTCGTACTCGAAAACTTCCGCATAGATCCAAACGTTACCCTTTGGAAGAAGTAAATTCATTGGGGATGCATTCCCTTGCCCTAGCTTTCGTATTTGTTCATTAGACAAGCCCAGAAGCCTCAGCCTCGTCTGGACTGATGAAACCAGTTCTCTTGCCTGCGTTCGCAAAGATTCGTAAGAACTGTTTTTCATCTGATCTCTAGAAAGGACTGCCTGTCGATATTCTTCGACGGCGGTAAAAAGATCTGGATCAAAAGCCGCTCGTCCGCTTGCGCGTATCTCAAAGTTTAGGGGAGTTATTTTCGCCTTTGCGGTAGTGACTCCAATAAGCTGCTGACGTTCAGGAGAAAGATTGAATGCAGCTCGACCCGCAACCGAAATTTCATCGGCTTGAGAATCCTCCTCATAAACGGGAACATAATCCATTCCCATTTCGTCTTTGGAAGGAGTGGTAGAGGTGATATCAGGTCGCATCGGATGACGGTAAAAAAGGATCTTCTTGTCTTTCCTGTTTGGATGGCTTTCTGGCAGTGCTTCGGCTTCCTCGACTTTCTGTAAATCCATTTGGCAGATGGGGCACTTTCCGGGTTTGTCCGAAATGATCGATGGATGCATTGAGCAGCTATAAGTTTCTTTTAATTCATGGCTGATGTGTTTCGGAGCAATTGGGACTGATCTGCGGATCACAAGAAATGCTCCGCCACCTACCAGAAAAAGAATCCCGACGATGGGGATGATCCAGGTTTTCTTCAGTCGAAAATGTTTCATCGAGCTCCCCCCAGACTGCTGCCAATCATTGCTTCAATCTCCGCTATTTTTGACTCCCGTATGGCAAGCGCCTCCGTTGAAGCGACTTCCATTTGAAAACGTTTATTGATTGAAGAAAGAAGCGTTGCATAATCGAGCTTTCCGGTAAGGTATGCTGACCGACCGGCAGCAACTGCTTGGCGGGTTAAGGGAAGAACTCCGCCCTCGAAAAGATCGACTCGCTTGTTTGCCTCATCAAGCTCCGCAAAAAGAACATGAATCATGTGCGCAATCCTATTTCGTTCTTCTTGAAGAAGAGCCTCGTTCCTTACCTTATTGGCGGCGGCTCCTCTGTTTTCCTCCGTCTGTTTGCTTCCCGCCCAAAGAGGGATTGAGACTCCAACCATAGCGGACGCGAAATCGGTTCCAGGATCACCGGGACTCGGTTTTCGGAACGTGTAGCCGAGTTTGAATTCAAGATCGGGGAGGTAATTCAAATTGCTGTAAGCAAGACGTTCCTCTGATGCCTTAAGCATAGCAAGGCGCTCCTTTGCCATCGGACCTTGAGAAAACGCCATTTCAAAGAGTTTTTTTTCTAACAAATCGGAAAATTTGATGGGAGTTTTCTGAATCGATTCGGGTCGTCCGTATAGGTATCCTTGATGATCGGAACGACCAAGGAGATGGTTGATTTCTCCAAACTTGCTTCTGATAAGTTTTTCTTGGGTTAGTTCTTGATCCAGAAGACTCGCGCTCTCCACCTGGAAATTAAGCACTTCGGCTTGAGAACGCTTTCCCAGAGCATAATTGTTTCGTGTCACAACGATCAGTTGATCGAGAAGCGCTCGCTGTTCTTTGAGCGTATCGAATTTTCGGTAAACAGCAAAAAGTTCAAAATAGATCAGTTTCACCTGTTTTGTGATCTCAAGCCGCTTTTGCCTTAATTCCTCTTTTTGTGCTTCCGACTCAAACCGGATGGCATTTTGCTTCTTCGTAAGTTTTCCAGGGAAGGGGATTTTTTGGCTCATACTCACCTGGTTTCCCGTCATTCCAAACCGATTATTCGCAAAACTATCGATCGGATAATTCATCATCTCGAAACCGAGCACAGGATCGTCATAGCTACCGGAGGGTCCGATCTCGGCATCCTTAATAACGATCGCCTGTTCGGTTGCTTTAAGTTCGGCGTTTTTTTCCAGAGCTTCGGAAATGAGTGGGGCAAGTCGCAAGGTTTCGACCGATTTTTCATCGGGGATTTCTATATGGTCCGCTATTGCCCCTTGATCTAGAACGAACAAGAGGAAAATCAGACCCCAAGGTTTTTCGCGGCCCATAGATTCACTTCTCCCTTCCTAATCAGGTATACGCCGACCACTTCTTCGCTGTGACAAAAAGGCTAAATCCGCCAATCCCACTGGTTGTTTTTCATGGCGGTGGCTGGAAAATTAAGAGATAATCAATAGTTAAATGGACCGTCACAATACAAAATCTGCCGGCGTATACCCGTATGAGAGACGGGAGGATGAAGAGCTTATGACAGGTTATATCGCAGGCGACGAAGCAGCTTTCTATGAGCTGTACCGACGGTACCGCCCCAGGGCGTATGGATTTTTCTCGAAAAGAGTCCGAGAACGCACTGTCGTCGATGAGCTTTTTCAGCTCGCCTTCTTAAAGCTTCATAGGTCGCGTGAGCGGTATCAGCCTGGCCGACTTTTTTCGGCGTGGTTTTTCACGATTTGCCGAAATGTTGTTATCGACTATTTCAGACAGCAAGGGCGGCTTCCCGAGATAGTGAATACCGAAGCGGCTATTGAGAACGCTTCTGCTGCTGAATCGATCCGAACTGACTCTGCTTTGCCGACCGAGCTTCTTGAAACTCTCTCTGCAAACCAGAGAGAAGCTGTTCGTCTACGTTATGAAGAGGAACTCGATTTTGAAGAAATTGCGCATGAGCTTAGAACATCTCAAGAAAATGTGCGGCAGCTCATCAGTCGAGGAATGAAGAAGATACGAGGGCTTCTCAAAGGAAATGGCAATGAATAAGGAAAACTTAAAAGAGTTCCAGTCGTTTCTGGCTAATGGTCTTGAACCCGCAAGAGAGGTGGATAATCGACTCTTAGAACGGATGAAGCAGGAACTTAATCCTTCGCTTCCTAAGAGCGTCGGAAAACTTTTCATCTGTAACGCTCTTGGAAGTTCTCTGACTCTTTTTCTTTGCCCCCAATACGGGCTTTCGCTGACCAATATGCAGGGGGTTATGCCCTGGTTGATGAATGTTCACCCGGCTCTTTGTTTCTTTGTCTGCGGACTTCTGTGGATGATGGGAGGGCAGATTCTCGCGAATCTGTTTCTGAGTTGGGATGAGCGACGCGTGCTCTCCCGTTACTACTGGGGAACGGGATTCAGTTTCATTCTATTTAGCGTACTGGCATTTGCATGTCTTGGCTCACTGACTTTCGACGGGTGGTTGGTTGCGTGGGGCCTCGGAGCACTTGCCGTCAGCTCCGCTTTCGCGATTCGAATTCGATTAAGAGTAAACCGCGCTTTATTGGCAGCCAGAGTTGTTGGTATCTAAACTTAATACCTGGCCCTCTATACTGTGTTTTTTGAGAGTTTTTTTGGTCTTGTTTGCCTTACAGGCCATTTAAATTCTTGGGATATTTTGGCAAACAAAGCGTCACCTAAACTCAAAACAGTAAATCCCCATACTTTATCGAA
>SXGT01319588.1_pt1 | contig 39909 bp, 29 predicted proteins | sample 3176221 | NCBI WGS metagenome assembly SXGT01 (sample SAMN11356862, study PRJNA531348) | freshwater metagenome | isolation source: freshwater sample F1-120 | place: China: Fuxian Lake, Yuxi | collected 2017-12-25
CATCGGTGCGGCTCGACATCCGGCGGATCGCGACGCTCAAGGACGGAGACCGGCCGTACGGCAACCGCGCGCGAGTCAAGGTTGCGAAGAACAAGGTCGCCCCGCCGCACTGCGAGGCTGAGTTCGACATCGTCTTCGGACAGGGCATCGACCGCGCCGGAGAGCTGCTCGATCTCGGGATCGCGCACGGTCTCTGTCAGAAGAGCGGCGCCTGGTTCGCCTACGGCGACGTGCGGCTCGGCCAGGGGCGGATCAAGGCGTGCGCCACGCTGCGCGAGGACACCGCTCTGTCCGACCGGCTCGAGGCGGAGCTCCAGGCCTCGGACGCGACCCCCTGCGTGGTGGCGAGCGAGGCGGCCTAGGGATCGTCGCGTCGACGCTCCCGTGAGTGAACGAGTTTTGTTGGTAAAGACATCAAACAACCCAAGGAGATAGACAATGCGAAGCAACAACATGGTGATTCTGCGGGGCAACCTGGGCGCGGACCCGGAGGCCAAGGTGATCGGCGGGACGACTCGGATGGCCGTCCTGCGGGTGGCCACGTCCCATCGGTGGAAAGTCGACGGCGGAGAACAGAAAGAGCGCACGGACTGGCACTCCATCGACGTCTTCGGGGCCACGGCCGACTTCTGCCTGACCTACTTGAAGAAGGGCGACTCCGTGAACGTGCTCGGCGCGATCCGCAACGACGTCGTGGAGAGCCCGGCGGGCAAGAAGTTCGTCTCGCGCGTTCGGGCGTGGGAGGTCCAGGGGCTTGGCGCGGCGGGCCGGAGCGACGGGCGGGGCAGGGAGGAGGCGGCGTCGACGGCGCGCCACGAGCGCGACGAGCCGGCCGAGGTGGCCTTTCACGAGGAGGCGCTGCCGTTCTAGGAGCGTCCGCGCATTGCGGGCGCGAAGCCGTTGGAGCGGATCCCGCGGTGACTCTCGCGAGGCGCGAAGCGCCGGTCAAACGGTGAAGGGCGGGCTGGATGCCCGTTCGAACCGTTTGGCGCGAGAAGCGCCCGGGAGCCGCCCAACGGCGACTGACGGTCAATCCGCGGACGCTCCTAACCGCCGAGGCGGACTCCTCGAAAGCGCGCAGGGGCGACTCCGTGGCTCACGTGCATGAGCTGCATGGGGTCGCCCTTGCCGCACTGGAGGAAGCCCCACATCTGCCACGCGTCCTGGTTGCAGATGGCGTCGCAGCCTCTCCAGAAGCGCGGCGTGATCCCCGTGTAGATCGGGTTCTTGAGCACGCGACCCAGCTTGCCGCCGCGGATCTCGCGAGCCGACTCGCAGCCGAACTGGAAGTTGATGCGGAGATCGTCGATGGACCAGCTCTTCGAGCCGGAGATGTAGTAGCCGTGATCGGTGTCAGCGATGAGGTCGTCGAGCCGCCACGAGCCGGGCTCGAGGTTGAGGTTGATCATGCGCACGATGGGCACGTTGCGCCAGCCGTCCGCGCGCAGCGAACCGGCGGCGGGCACGCCGACGCGCGCCGCGGCCTCTCTCCCCGAGTGATAGCCCACGAATCTGCCGGCGCGGACGATGTCGGTGCGGTGCGCGGGCGTGCCCTCGTCATCCCAGCCGAAGGTGCCGCAGCCGCCTTCGGACGTCGAGTCGGCGTACAGATTGACGATTGGCGCGCCGTACTCGAAGTCCTCGCCGAGGCGATCGGGGGTCAAGAACGAGCCGCCAGCGAGCGAGATCTCCTCGCCCAGCGCGCGGTCGAGCTCGGTCGGGTGGCCGCAGGATTCGTGCACCTGGAGCGAGAGGATGCTGCCGTCCAAGATGATGGTCGCGGCGTCCACCGCCGGACACGCGGGCGCGCGCGAGAGTTCGACGGCCTCCGCCGCGACCCGGGCTGCGTTGCCCGTGAGGTCCAGGGCCAGGACGCGCTCCCACCCGCCGCCGAGCAGGTTGCCCTCGAAGTGCTTCGGGTACGACCGCTGCTGGACCTCACCGCCGTGCTCCGCGGTCGCCGTGATCCCGCCCCCGGTCTGCTGGAGGCGCTGTGCGATATCCACGCCGTCGGTCGACATGAGCCAGGTGTGTGTCCGCAACGACACTGTATTGCCGCGCGCGGCCACGATCCCTGGGGTTCCGAGCATGGTCCGCGTTGCTGTGAGCAGCAGGTCCAGCTTCTCCTCCAGCGATACGTCGTCGAAGGGGCAGCGCGTGATGGGTGTCGCGAAGCGTCCAGTGCTCGGGTGACGCGCCTCCAACGCGCTGGGCCGCCGTGCCGCACCGCCTTGACCGCGAGCCGCGGCGACGGCGACCTCCACCGTACGTCCGATGTTCGCCTCCGTGAGCTGGCTCGTCGCGGCGTAGCCCCATGCGCCGCCCAGCAGCACACGCACGCCCACGCCCACGTCCCGCACGCGCGTGACCTGATCGACGTCCTCGTTGCGTGTGACGAGCGTCTCCTGCTCTCGGTCGACCCAGCGGACGTCGCCGTAGTCGACTCCGGCCTGCGCCAGTCGGTCCCGTGCGGTCGCGACCAACGAGCGGATTCGGCTATCTTCGAGGCGATGGATGAGCGACATGGCCCACATGGTATCGACCCCGCGCGCGGCACGTCAACGAGGGCGCCGTGCGAGCTCGTGCTCTCCGCGATGCAGGTGAGCGACGTTCCTGCCGTCGCGGCGACGCTCAGCTCGGCGTTTTCGGACGGCAGCGGCGGCCGGTCGGACTGGTCGAGCTACCTCCAGCGCGCGCTTGCCGCCGACCTCCTCGACCTCGAGGCGACGTCGCTCGCGCGGCTCGGAGGCGCTCTCGTGGGCGCCTCGCTCGTGCTGCGCGATGCGGAGCGGGGTCACATCGGTGCGACTGGGGTCGTGCTCGGGGCGCGGCGCCTCGGAGCGGCCCAGCGGATGATTGGTCGCTCGTTGGAAGTCTTGACGGGTCACGGAGTCACCGACGTGCGGCTCGAGGTCGCCGAGGATAACGTCCGCGCGCGCCGGGTCTACGCTCGGAGCGGTCTGACGGCCGGTCGACGGCTCGTTACGTGGCGCGGCCGCGTGACCGCTTCTGCGACACTACCCGCTGAGGCGATCCCCATCGCCGTCGCGGTCGCGACGCTCACGCAGCGAGGAGAGGCGGATCCGCCCTTTGGACGCCGCGCCCGGTCCCTGGCGCTCACGCTCTCACAGCGCCAGCGCGAGTTCACGGCCCTCCAGTGTCGCGCGGTGGTCGTCGTCCACTGCGGGGGTCTGGTCCTCGCGCTGGGCGGCGAGCTCGACGATACCGCGGCCGTCGCCTCCGTCCTGGCGCACCTTTGTTGCGACGTCGCCCGCCTGCGGCTACCGCTCGTCGCCGAACGGCAGGCACCGAGCGCATGCCTGGCCGGGCTCGGCCTGGCTCCGGTCGAGGCCGTCTTGGAACTGCGTGTGCCAAATGCTAGCGTGTCCTCATGATCCTCGACGGTCACACGCATGTCGGCGTTTGGAACGAGCCGTCGTTCTCCGGTCGCGCCACCGATCTCGCCGACGCGGTGGAGGTGCTGGCCGCAACCGGCGTCCGCGGCGCGCTCACCATGCCGACCGATCAGGCGGACAACGCCGGGCTCCTCGCTGCGATCGAGTCGCGCGACCCTAGTGCGGCAGTAGGCTTTCGGCTCTGCGCGTGGATCGATCCGCGCTCGGAGGACAATCTCGAGTGGATCCGCCAGCACGCGTCCCGAATCGCCGGGCTCAAGGTCCATCCCTCGCTCGTGCGCACCCGACCCGACGACGCGCGCTATGTGCCCTTCCTCGAGCTCGCCGCCCAGCACGGCCTCCCGGTGCTGTTGCACTGCGGCCGCTGGCAGGAGATGTCGAGCTATCGCTTCGGCGTCGACCTGGCCCAGGCCCATCCCGCCGTGGCGTTCATCCTGTGTCACATGGGCGGCGACTCCACGGATCTCATCGAGGCGACCGTCGACGCTCTCGTCGCGCCGGGCGCTCCAGACAACGTCTGGCTCGGGACCGAGAGCATCCGTCAGTACTGGAGCGTCCAGCACGCCGTCGACCGGTTGGGCCCCGCGCGGCTCATCTTCGGGAGCGACTACAACCTGAATCATCCGGGGTCATTTCTCGCCGTGATCGACGCGCTCAAGCTGGACGCGTCCGGTCGCGCCGCGATCCTGGGCAGCAACCTCAACGGCTTGCTCCCAGCGGCGCATCGTTTTTAGCTGAGCCCCATCAGCTCCAGGAGCGCCGGGTGCGGCAAGAGGATCTCGCCTTCGTCGCGCACCTCGATGCGGACGAGCCGCTCGACCACCAGAGGGCACGCCAGCAGCTCGCGACCGAACGCGTCGGGGTCCTCGGGTGACGCAATCACGCACGCGAGCTCGACGGTCGGGACGGCGTCGTCGGCCTCGACGAGCGCCATGAGCTCGGCGTAACGCTCGGCGTCGACCAGCTGCAGGGTCGCGAGCGTCAGGACCGCATACTGCGGCCCTGACAGTCCGTAGCGCGCGGCGACCACGTGCGTCGGCAGGGCCACGCCGCGGCGTTCCAGCCCAGAGAGCACCTGCTCGAGGTCCATGGATGCGCGAGTGAGACGGTCGCCGGCTCCAGGCGCGTCGACGAGGAGTGAGACCATCGCCACGAGCCGCTCTGCCTCGAGCCGCAGCCCAAGCTGGACGAGTGACTGCGTCTCTTCGAAGCTCACGACCGGCCCGCTCCTTGGCTGGCGAGCGAAGCCGGCCGTGCCGGAGCGACACCCGCGGCTGTCACGGCCTCACCCTCGCTCGAACCGCGCGTCGGGTCAAACCCGGCTCCGCCCAAACTCGCACCGCCGCTTGGTCCCGCGCTTGACTCCGCATATCATCGGCGGCGTGCGACTCAGACCCTGGCTCCCTCGTCGCCGCGCTCGCGCGCCCGGCTCGCCTTACGGGGCACGGCAGCGCCGCACTTTACTGTCCATCGACGTGACCCGATAGGCACCGCCATGGGCGCGATGAACTCCGAGTTCGCGGTTGGGTCGACCATCGACGGTCGCTACCGGATCCTCGGCCCCCTCGGCAAGGGTGGCATGGGCGGCGTCTACCTCGCCGAGCAAGCCGGGTTCGGCCGACAGGTCGCCATCAAAGTGCTCCTGCCCACGCAGTCGGACCCGGCGGCGCACGAGCGCTTCGTCCGCGAGGCGCGGAGCGTCTGCCACCTCCATCACCCGAACATCGTCACCTACCACGACTTCGGCACCGACCCCGAGACGGAGCGACCTTACCTCGTCATGGAGCACCTGGCGGGACGGAGCCTCGCCGAGGTCATCCGCCGCGACTCGCCGCTCCCGCTCTCGCGTGCGCTCCACTACCTGCGCCAGCTGTGCGCCGCGCTGGCGGAGGCGCACGGAGCGGGGGTCATTCACCGCGATCTCAAGCCCGGCAACGTCATGATCGTGCGCCGCGGTGACGATCCAGACGTCGTCAAGCTCATCGACTTCGGTATCGCTCGGGTGCAGCGCCCTGGTGGAGCCGGTCTGGCGACGCCCGTGACGGGCACCGGCATGATCGTGGGCACGACGGCGTACCTCGCCCCCGAGTACATCAAGCACCAACTGGTCGATGAGAGGACCGACGTCTACGCCGTCGGCGTCATGACCTATGAGCTCCTCGCCGGTCGCCGCCCGTTCGAGCATCCGGACGCCATCGCGCTCATGGGGCAGCACCTGAGCCAGCCGGCGCCGCCGCTGACGGCGCTGGCCGACGGGCGTCGCATCCCCGAGGCCCTCGACCGCGCGCTGCAGCGAGCGCTCGCCAAGGAACCGGACGCGCGCTTTCGCAGCGTCAAGTCGTTCTTCGCGCACGTCGAGGCGGCCACGGAGCCCCTTCTTGGCGCCGCGGTGACCGACCCGACCCTCAAGCAGGCCGCTGCCACGCCGCTGAGCCCGAACACCACCGCGATCGACTTTGCGCCGCCCGATACCGCGGAGCACGACGCTGGCCTGGTCGCGGCGACGGTCGCCCGTCCTCCACCGCGCCGTACCGCGCCGGGCGTCACCGTGCCCGCCGTGAAGGCGATGTCCTCGCGTGGTCGCCGGCTCACGGTCGCCGTCATCGCCGTCGTCGCCGTCATCGCCGTGTCTGTTGTCGCCGGCGCAGTGGCACTCGCGCTCCGCGAGCCTGCGTCGCCCGGGAGCACGTCACCCGGGGCCTCACCGAGCCCGCGAGCCACGCACGAGTCGGTCGCGTCGCCTCCGCCGGATGCTCCACCGCTGTCTGTGCCGGCGAGCGCCGTCGTGGTGCCGCTGCCGCAGCCCCTCCCGCCGCAAGACCTACGGCGCGGCCCCGCGATGCTCTCGGCCTCGCGCGAGCGGCGTGAGCTGGACGTCGTCCCGTCGCTGCCCGCGGCCCTCGCGCCGATCCCGGAGTCAATCGTCGCGCCTCCAGCCACGAAGCTCGTGCCCAAGAACGCCCCGTCCGGTGCCCGGCACGTGTCGGTCGCGTTTCATGTTCTTCCGTACGGCGTAGTCTCGACAGGCGGTCGCCAGCTCGGCGATACACGCTTCGATCGTCCCCTGCCCGAAGGCCGGCACTGCTTCGACGTCACCTCGGGCGCCCGCTCGCGCCGGGCGTGCCTCGACGTCCGCGCGGGCAAGGCCAACGTGCTGCGCGTCGATTTCCGCTCGCCGTGACGTGTCGCGCATGGGGCGGGGGTGCCGGATCCGGCTCTGCCGCTTGCCGCGGCGGGCGTTGCCCCTAGAATTCCCCCGCAGGAGGTGTCCATGCCGATCTACGAGTACCGCTGTGAGGCCTGCGGGGAGGTCATCGAGGCCCTGCAGCGCATGAGCGATCCCCCGCTGACCGACTGCACCAGCCCCCGCCACGGAGGCTCTGCGTCACCGGGGACGCTTCACAAGCTGCTGTCCGCCCATGTCGTCGGCGGCAGCGCCCCGCAGCGGGCATCGTCTCCCGCGCCCGGCTGCGGTCGGTGCGGCGATCCCCAGGGCCCCTGCGGGCTGCCGAATTGAGCACGCCGGAGCCCGACCTCGCCCTGTTCGAAGCCGCAGGTGGGCAAGCCGGCATCGAGACCGTCGTCAGAGCCTTCTACGCCCGCGTCTTCGATGACCTCATGATCGGCTACCTCTTCCGCCGGGTCGATCGCGAGCGCCTCATCCTGGTGGAGACCGAGTTCGCGGCGCGCGCGCTGGGCGCCACATCGGTTCGCTATACGGGACGCCCGCTCCGCGAGGCGCACGCCGCTCATCGCATTCAGGGCGGCCAGTTCGATCGCCGCTCGACGCTCCTCCGCGAGACGCTGCTTGCGTGCGGCGTGTCGGAACCCGTCCGCGCGGCGTGGCTCGCTCACACCGAGGCTCTGCGCGCCCTGATCACTGCCGATGGCCCGTCGATCTGCCAGGCTGCCGACGACCCCTGAGCCGTCGCGTGACCCGTTGGCAGCGCTTCGACACGACAAAAAACCGTTGACAACCCTGCCGTGAGCCGTTAGAGGCGCGCCGACTTTTGAAGCGGACCTCGATCGGTTCCAGGGGGTGACATCGTGAGCGCAACACGCCTCAGTTCTTTCTCGACCAAGTTCTCCGCGGCCTTCGCGCCGCTCGCATTGACCGCGGTGCTCGGCCTGGCCATGGGCTGCAGCGAGACCAACGAGGACAACGGCCTCGTGGGGACGCCTAGCAAGAAGGACGTCTCGGGCGGAGACGGGACCGCCACCGACGGCGGCGCCACGGGCGGGGACACGCAGACCACCGGTGGCGACACCAACCAGCCGCCGGTCGGGTGCAAGAACGACGCCGACTGCAAGACCAAGATCACGGGCCTCGGTCCGTGCGAGCAGGCCTACTGCGACGCCAACCAGTGCAAGAAGCGTACGCTGGCCTCCGGCTCGCAGTGCGACGACGGCAAGCCGTGCACCACGGGCGACCAGTGCAAGAACGGGACGTGCGCGGGTCAGGAGACCAAGTGCAACGACAACAACCCGTGCACGCTCGACCAGTGCAACAACGCGAGCGGCAAGTGCGAGTCCACGCCCACGACGGCGACGTGTGACGACAAGAACCCCTGCACCGAGACGGACGCCTGCAAGGACGGCAAGTGCGAGGGCGCGCCCGTGACGAGCGACGCGTGCGGCTGCAAGGTCGACGACGACTGCAAGAAGGCCGACGACGGCGACGCGTGCAACGGGACGCTCATCTGCAAGGACACGAAGTGCGTGGCCAAGCCGGACTCGGCCGTCAAGTGCGACATCTCCAAGGATGGCCCCTGCGAGCGCACCGTGTGCGATCCCAAGGACGGCCAGTGCAAGACGAAGCCCACGGGCGACAACGCGGCCTGCAACGACAACGACGCCTGCACCAAGGAAGACAAGTGCAAGGCCTGCAAGTGCGCGGGCTCGGCCCTCGTCTGCGATGACAAGAACCCGTGCACCAAGGACGCGTGCGACGCAACCAAGGGCTGCACGACCGAGAACACCACCGACAAGTGCGACGACCAGGACCTCTGCACCATCAACGACGTCTGCAAGGCAGGCAAGTGCACCGGTGAGACCAACCCCACGTGCGGCGGTTGCACGGGTCCGACCGACTGCGAGAAGTTTGAGGACGGCGACCTTTGCAACGGCACGCTCGTCTGCAAGGACAGCAAGTGCGTCGTCGATACGGCGACGGTGAAGGACTGCTCGGCGACCAAGCCCGGACTTTGCGAGCGCGTCGTCTGCGAGCCGGCCACCGGCGAGTGCGGCGTCAAGCCGGAGCTCTCGGGCGCCCAGTGCGACGATGGCAGCGCGTGCACCGAGAACGACCACTGCACCGAGACCAAGAAGTGCGAAGGCGCCGACAAGACGTGTAACGATGGCAACTCCTGCACCAAGGACACCTGCGACCCCGCGAAGGGCTGTGTCGCGACGAACGACAACGAGGCGTTCTGCGACGACAAGAACGCGTGCACCGAGGGCGATCACTGCACCGACGGCAAGTGCGCTGGCACGGCGACGGCCGGCTGCGGCTGCAAAGAGGACAGCGAGTGCGCTGCGTTCGAGGACAAGGACAAGTGCAACGGCACGCTGGTCTGCAAGGAGGGCGCGTGCGTCGTCAATCCGGCCACCGTCATCGTCTGCGAGGGCGCTGGCCTCAACCCGTGCGTCCCCTACGAGTGCATCCCGACGACCGGGACGTGCGTCAAGAAGCCGCTCGAGAACGGCGCAACCTGCGACGATCAGAACGCGTGCACCACGGGCGACTTCTGCTCGAACGGCGTGTGCAAGGGCAAGCAGACGCCCTGCGACGACAAGAACCTGTGCACCAATGACTCGTGCGACCCCGACAAGGGCTGCGTCACGGAGTTCAACGCCAACGCGTGTGATGACGGCTCCAAGTGCACCGAGAACGACGTCTGCGGCGACGGCTTCTGCAAGGGCACGCCGACGGTCGACTGCCACTGCACGACCAAGGCGGACTGCGCCACGCTCGAGGACGGCGACCTCTGCAACGGCACGCTGTTCTGCAAGCAGTTCAAGTGCGTGGTCGACCCGAAGACCGTCGTGACGTGCGACGCCTCGGGCAACACGTGCGCCGAGAACATGTGCGACAAGGCGACTGGCAAGTGCGCCGCTCAGAACGCGACGGACGGCAAGTCCTGTGACGACGCCAACGAGTGCACGGGCAAGGACGCCTGCAAGGCCGGCAAGTGCGAGGGCTCCTCGGTCGACTGCGACGACAAGAACCCGTGCACCGACGACAAGTGCGACTCGGCCGTGGGCTGCACGCACGCCCCGAACACGGGCGCCTGCGACGACGGCGACAAGTGCACCGAGAACGACTCCTGCGACGAGGGCCTCTGCAAGCCAGGCAAGACGAACGTCACGCTCTGCCCGAACGCCTGCGCGCCGGCCTTCACGCTCGGTTGCGAGGACTTCGACGCGTGGTCCACGCTCAACACGGGAGCCACGTCGACCATCAAGAACTACCCGTGCAACACGACCGACGTCGATGGCTACACCGGCGCCGAGTACGTCTACACGTTCACCGCGCCGTATGACGGCAAGCTGAGCGTGGCGCTCGCCCAGGACAGCATCTTCATGGACGTGCTCGTGCTCTCCAAGGCGAACACGGGCTGCGACGCCGCCAACTGCAAGGCGTGGGACTACAACACGGCGGACGTCGAGATGAAGGCGGGCGAGACCTACTACATCGTCGTCGACAGCATCTCGGACTTCAGCGGCGACTACACCATCACCACGCAGTGCACGCCGTCGAAGGAGACGATCTGCAACGACGGCCTCGATGACGATGGCGACAATCAGATCGACTGCCAGGACTCGGACTGCACGGGGACCGAGGCGTGCAAGCCGGCGGCGTGCAAGCCGGAGTGGACGCTCAAGTGCGGCCAGTCGGACTTCTGGGCCACGACCAAGCCCAACGCGACCAACGTCATCGGCAGCTACCAGGGCTGCGACAACAGCTGGAGCTACGGCGCAGCTCCGGAGTACACCTACAAGTTCGTCGCTCCGGCGGATGGCAAGGTCACGCTCACGCTCAGCAACGAGACGGCCGCGACGGACCTCATGGTCCTCTCGGACAAGGGCAACGGCTGCGAGCCGGGCAACTGCATCGCCTACGACTGGCTCGAGGGCGAGCTCACGTTCGACGCCAAGAAGGACCAGACCTACTACTTCGTGCTCGACGGCTACAACGGCGCGCAAGGCGAGTGGACCATCGAGGTCACCTGCGCCGACTCGGGCACGCCGGCCACGGGCGAGATCTGCGACAACGGCAAGGACGACGACGCTGACAACAAGGTCGACTGCGAGGATGACGGCTGCTTCGGCAAGTCGGCGCTGTGCGAGCCGGCCTGTACGCCAGACACGACCGTGTTGGCCCAGATGTCGTGCCCCGACTCCTCGGACTTCTGGCACAACGACGGACCGGGCTCGACCAACACCGTCTTTGCCTATGGTTGCGCTGCGTTCACCTACTCGGGTCCCGAGTACGTCTACACCTACGTCGCCGAGGCCGACGGCCCGGTCACCGTGACGATTGACGACCAGGACGCCGACACCGACCTCATCCTCCTCGAGGATCGCGGCCTGGGCTGCAACCCGGCGAGCTGCCTCGACTGGGGCACCTCGTCCATTTCGTTCACGGCGGTCAAGGGCAAGACGTACTACATCGCGGTGGACGGCTGGCAGGGCGCCATCGCCGACTACACGCTGTCGTTCCTCTGCGGCGGCTGAGCTAGACCGACCGAGCGTGCCGCGGAGGGTCTCCTCGCGGCACGCGTCCTTCGCGCGTAACCCTCCTCTCGTCTCCCACGAACAACGCTCCGTCCGCTCCGTCCAACTCGGAGCCACTGCGGACCCCTTTGACGGCCCAGGCCGCGACCGTTAGCCTTCCGCGGTCCGGCTCTCCCTCGCGAAAGCGTCCATGCTCACCGAATCACTCCACAACTTCTTCGATTACCTCGGCGCCGAATGGGTGCTGTGGCTCCTTCTGGTTCTCGCGGCGGTCGCGCTCTGGGTGATGATCGAGCGCGCGCTGTTCTTTCGACGGCATCGGGCGGATCCGGCGCAGCTGGCGCAGCTCCTCGAAGAGGCGCTCAGCTCCGGGGATCGCCAGCGCGCGATCGCGGCGATGACGCGCCAGCCCAGCATGGAGGGTCGCGTCATCGCCAAGGGAATCGCTGCACTGGAGCGGGGCTCCGCCAGCGTCGAGGAGGTCATCCAGGGTGCGATGGCCATCGAGCGCGTGGCCTATGATCGCTACCTCGGCTTCCTGGGCACCTTGGGCAACAACGCGCCGTTCATCGGGCTGTTCGGCACGGTGCTCGGGATCATGAGTGCCTTCGCGACGCTCCAAGGCGCCGGTCAGACGGCCGACCGCGCGCGGGCCATCATGGGGAGCATCTCCGAGGCGCTGGTCGCGACCGCGGTCGGCCTCGTCGTGGCCATCCCGGCGGTCATCGCCTACAACCAGTTCAAGACGGGCATCAAGGAGCGGCTGGCCCACGCCGACGCACTCGCCCGGATCCTCCTTGCCCACGCCAAGGCGACCCCGCCGAGCGGGGATCGGAGCTAACGTGGCGTCGAGCGCAAGCCAGGGCGGTGATGACGAGATCATTACCGCGATCAACGTCACGCCTTTGGTCGACATCCTCCTCGTGCTGCTCCTCATCTTCAGGGTGACGACCGAGGTCATCCATGAGGCTGAGCGACCTCGGGCCATCCAGGTCGACCTCCCCGCTGCCGCGAGCGCCGATCAGCTGCTCAATCAGGGCATGTTGAACCTCGTCATCGACCGCGGAGGCACGCTGTGGATCAACGGCGAGCGGTCGACGGCCGAGGCCGTCGACGGACTCGTCGCCGAGATTGCGCGACGTGGAGCGACCGCCCAGGCACTGATCTCCGCCGACGAGCGCGTGGCGCACGGCGAGGTCGTCGCGCTCATGGACCTCCTGCGTGTGAAGGGGGTCAAGCAGATCGCCATCAACACGCAGAAGCAGGCCATCGAGTAGCCCAAGTCTAGGCGATGTCCCAGTTGCCGCCAGCACCAGCGACCGCGATGGCCACCGAGCCGCTGGCCGGCGGAGGCGTGTCCGTCTTCGAGTCCGGTGTCACTCCGGACACGCGCCGGCGCCGCATCGTGGCGCTGCTGCTGGCGGCGGTCGTTTATGCGGGGCTGGGCACGCTGATCGCCACCAGCCCGGAGGCGGTCCACGCCCCGATGGGCCCTCCGACGCACGAGGAGGTGCAGACGTTCTCACGGCGGGTCGAGCTGCCCAAGCCCAGGACCCCGCCCGAGCCGCCCCCACCGAAGCCACCTCCAGAGGTGCCGCCTCCGCCCGTCGCTGCTGTCGAGCCACGCCCGGTCGAGGCGCGTCCCACCGAGGCGGCGCCGGATCGGCCCCCACGACCCGAGCGTCCCGACAGGCCGGACACGAAGCCCACGCCGCCGACACGCAAGACGGTCGTCCTGAAGAGCACGGCCCTGTCGAACGAGGGTCGAGTCAGGGTCCATGGCGGGGCCAGCGACGTCTATGGTGACCCGTCCGAGCGCGCGACCGAAGACTCCACCAAGCCGGACGACGGCCCGCGTGGCACGGGGCCGCGCGACGCCAAGGGAACCGCGCCAAGCGGCGGGCCCACCATCGAGGCGAAGCCCGCGCCCCAGCCGGGAGCGGAGCTCGTGCCCGCCCGGGTCAAGCGACAGGTCAAGGGGGTCTACCCCGCGGACGCGCCCCGGATCGGCCGGGCCGTCAATGTCACCCTGTCGCTGCGCGTCGACGAGGAAGGGCGCGTCGTGAGCGCGCGCGTCATCGGCAAGCCCAAGGCCGTGGGAGATGCCTTTGACGTGGAGGCGCAGCGGGTGGCTCGGCTCCTGGAGTTCACCGCGGCGACCCGCGGCGGCACGGCCGTGGCCGTGACGATTCCGTACACTGTCGTTTTCGAGCCCTAGCGGGCGTCGCCGTGCAGCTCGCCCTGGATGAACGACGGCAGGTGCCGGCAGCTGCGGATCAGCTCGTGCGCTTTGGCCGTCACGTTGGGCTCCGCGTGCCCTTTCTTCCCAGCCTTGGTGGCCACGGCTGGCGCATCCGTGGGCTGAAGCGCCGGGTGCCGGCCCGCGAGGACCTCATGAGCGGTGGCCAGCCCCTCTGGACCGGCGAGCGGAAGGGCCTTGGCTAGCAGGCTCGCTGCGGCGCGGCCGTCGACCCAACGCGCGATCTTCAGGACGCTGGGGGCGTTCGCTTCGGTCGTCAGCCCGAGCAGCGTCACCAGGGCGGCCTCGCGGACCGACGCGTCGCTGTCCGACAAGAGCGGAGCCACGTCCCCGATGGCCGTGTCCACGTGACGGTGGGCCAGCGCCGCGAGCGCGGCCCGACGCTCCCCCGGATCCGCGGAGAGCAGGCGCGGTGACAGGTCCCGCCGCAGCGCCTCCAGCGCGCCGATGAGCTTGCGACTGAACGGCCACACCGGTCCGGCGTTCTTGCACTCGCGGCGCCAGTCCTCCGGGCTGCAGAGGACTCGCACGTGGACGTGATCGTCGTGCGCCTTGGCGTAGCCCGGCAGGACCATGAGCCGCTCGGCCACCAGCAGCGTCTCGCGCGGCACGCCCATCGACGCCGCGTACTCGAGCAGCAGCCGCTCGATGTGCGGCGAGACGATGATCCACTGCACCTCGAACTCGGTCTCCGCCATGAGCGCCTGCACGAGCGCCCAGTTCCGGGCCAGGTCGAGCCGATACTTGCCCGGGGACTTGACGCTGCGACCATCGGCTCCGTAGCGATGGTAGACCGACGGCGCCGACGCCCCATCGAGCGTGGCGTTGAAGTAGGCGAAGTCGACGTCGCGGCCGCTGTTGTGGCTGACGGACATGTTGATGTCGCCGCCATGCGACTTGCTCAGGTTGCAGACCGCCAGGCGCTCACCGTGCGGCACGGCCCGCGCGACGACCTCTGCCACACGCACGATCCCGCGTACGAGGTAGCCGGTCCCGTAGGTCCAGTCCTTGAGGCGCGTCGTGGGCTGGACGTCGTGGTGTGGGCCAGCCAAAGGCATCCGCACGCCGCCGCGCAGCAGGCCGTAGAAGGGGTGACCGACCGATTGCGTATCCGCGTGGTCCGCCGGCAGGGCGTCCGAGCCCGGCGAGGCCGGCGGCGCGCCGAAAGTCGACAGGCAGACCGCAGCAACCAGCACCGTCAACGGCATTCGGGCCTCACGAGGGCGCGACCGTCCCACACTGAATCCGAGGGGTCAAGCCCGTCATCGCCTGCCCAGTGCGCATGTGGAGAAAGCGTCACAACTCGACGGTATGACTGGTATCCTGGCTTGTCGAATTTTTCGCGAGCCGGCCCCCTGGCCCAGGGCCGCGCTGCTCGATTCGTTGACAGCAGCGTGGTCGTCCCCGAGAGTCCGCGACCATGACCCGACGCTTCGCACGTGCCCCTGTCTCGCAGCTGCTCATCGCGGCGCTGCATCTGACCGCATCGCTCGCCGTGACCGGGCACCTGTCGGCGTGCGGCCAGTCGACCTCTGCGGCCACCGGGCCCATCGCCAGCGACAGCGGCGTCGCCGCGGACGGGCAGGCGACGAGCGATGTTCCACCGGTCGACTCCACGATCGCCGACGCCGCGCTCGACGCGTCGGACACGAGCGCCGCAACGTCTCCGGAGACGAGCGATGCCACCGTACCGCTCGACAGCGCGAGTCCGCCGACCTGCGACGACTACTGCGCCACCGTGCAGGCCGCGTGTACTGGGAAGGCGGCCCAGTACGCGAGCGTCGCGGAGTGCCGGTCCGTCTGCAAGAACGTCGGGCGCTGGCCGTCAGGTACGCGTGGCGACGTCAAAGGCAATACCGTCGCGTGTCGACTGACCCAAGCCGAGGCAGCCTCGACGTTGGCGGGCGATCCTGCCGCGACCTGTGCCGCCGCGGGTCGGACGGGCGCCAATGTCTGCGGCACCTGGTGCGACAACTACTGCGCTCTCGTCCTCGGCTCCTGCCTGGGTGACGCCTCGCTCTTCGGCAACGCGGCCGAGTGCCAGTCGGCCTGCGAAAAGCATCCAGCCGACGGCCTCGTGGGAGACGCCGACGGCGACTCCGTCCAGTGCCGTCTCTACCACGCCGGAGTCGCGGCGTCGGACCCGCCGGCCTCGGCACTGGACCATTGCCCGCATGCCGGTCCGAGCGGCGACGGGGTATGTGTCCCGAAGAGCCAGGGGCCCACCTGCCAGAGCTACTGCTTCAAGGTCACGGCCGCCTGCAAGGACACGAACGCGCAGTACGCGAGCCAGGCGGCGTGCGAGGCCTACTGCGCGACCTGGGCGGGCTGGGACCAGGGTGGGGCCGGAGACGAGAACGGCAATACCATCGGCTGCCGGCAATATTGGGCCGGTCAAGCTGACGGGTCGGCCAAGGCGGCGACCGAGTGCGTCCTGGCCGGGCCGACCGGCGGAGGGAGCTGCGGCTCCTGGTGCGACAACTATTGCTGGCTCGCGCAGCGCAACTGCACCGATACCAACACGCTCTACTCGGGCTCGGCGGACTGCAAGGCCACGTGCGCCACGTTCCCAAAGACGGGCAAGCCGGGCGACACCGACGGGGACACCGTGCAGTGTCGCGTTTATCACCTGGGCGTGGCGGGCAGCGACAAGCCCGCGTCGGCCGACCAACATTGCGCGCACGGCGGAAAGTCAGGTGCGGCGATCTGCGTCGATTGACGGGTGCAATCGCACGCCTGAGCGGACTTTACCTTGACTTGGCGCGAAGCCGCGCGGTATGAGGCCGCCTGCCGCTCGGCGCGACACGAGCCAGACGGCTGACCAAGGAGCCAACGAACCATGAAGAGAACCTCGATGGACCGCGCCTGGACGTGGACCAGCGTTGTGGCTGCGGGCCTTCTCGTGGCCGCGTGCGAGCCACAGTCGTCCTCGACGAGCCCCGCCGCGACCGGCACCGACACGGCGGCGTCGCCCACGCCCTCCCAGACCGACACCACCGGGAGCACGACCAAGCCACCGGACAAACCGGCGACGTGCGATGGCGCCAAGGCTCTCGGTTCTGTCACGACCTCGGCGGCGGACATCATCTTCAACTCGGGCACCGTCAACTCGTCGGTGGTGATCACGCCGTCGCACGTGACATCGTCGGGCTGCGTCAATGCGATGGACGTGAAGCTCAGCATCGACGGTGGATGCAAGCTCACGCTCGGCTTTACGACCAAGGGAGGCACCTGGTGGCTCACCTCGGGGGCCTTCGTCGCCGACGCCAAGTGCGGCACCGAGTGGCCGTCGGCGGCCAACGACGCCTATACGCTCGACCTCAACCCCAAGCTCACGGCCGCGGCCGTGCTCAACGTGCCTGCGCCCGGCGAGCCCAGCAAGGCCGAGAGCTGCCTCACGCTCGACGGCGTGAAAGTCGTGGGCCGGGCGGAGTTCTACGGCAAGATCGACCCGAACGATCCCGAGGGCAAGAAGCAGCGGCGCATCACGGTCACCTTGAACGACCTGCGCCTCGCCGGTGGTACGCGCTCCAATGGTGTGGACGCGGGAGGCTGCCCCAAGGCGATTCAGACCTGCGTTGGCCTCACGTGCGGCCAGGACCCGCTCGGCAACGAATGCGGTACCTGCGGCGAGGGTACGACGTGCGCCGGTGGAGCTTGTGTCGCCAAGGGTTGCGTCAAGGCGGGTGACGGCAAGGTCGTCGGCAGCCACATCGGTGACATCTCGTGGCCCATGGTCACTGGAAGCTACGAGCTCCACACAGGCTGCAAGTCCACCGCGACGTGGATCGTCAAGACCGCCGGCTGGTGCTACTGGTGCAGCGTGCGCGCGCCCGAGTTCCAGGCGCTCTATGACCAGTACCACGACCAGGGCGTGCAGTTCCTGCTGCTCGTCGGCCAGGACAAGGCGGGCAAGCCGGCCACGGCGTCCTACGCCGCCCAATACAAGAAAGAGCATAAGTATCAAGACGGATGGATCTCGATTGGCGATCCCGACTGGAAGAAGCTCGAGTCCAAGCTCGAGATCCCCTCGGATGGCACCCCGGCCTTCGCCGTGCTCGACGAGGACATGGTGTTGCGTTTCGCGCAGTCCAACCAGGACTTCTCTTGGGCCGCGCAGCAGTCGCTGATCAAGATCCTCAACGGGCAGTAGCCCCGACCCTCGCCCACAGGCACCGGATTCAGGTCAGAAGATGTGGTCGATGGCTACGTAATAGCCGACGCCATCGGGTGACCAGGCCGTGTCGAAGCGGATGATGAAGCCGTCGCCCCACCGGAGTCGCAGGCCGCCGCCCGTTCCGAGCTTGAGGCCTGCGCCGCGGCCATCGAGGGTGGGATTGGCCTGATAGTCGGCGAAGACGCGGCCCGAGTCGACGAACGCGACGACCCCGAACGTGAACGGCACCTTGGCGATGGTGAAGTGCACGAGTTGAGCGCGGAGCTCGACGTTGGCCAGCAGTCGGATCCGACCATGGAACCGGCGCCACGGCACGCCCCGGACGAGGCTCTCGTCACCGAGGAACAGCAGCTCATAGAATGGCGGCTTGCCAAAGACGACGTCGCCCATGAAGCGCATGGCCAGCGTCAAACGATCCGGGACGAGTGGGACATAGAACCTCAACGTGCCGTTGGCCGCGCCGACGGCGAGGTGGCCGCCGTCACCGACGCCGGCGCGCAGGGCGAGCTCGTGATACATGCCGAGCGTCGGCTCTGTCTCGTGGTCGCGTCCGTCCCACAGGAGGCCAGCCCGCACGGTGCCCAGGGCGTGGTGGTTGGTACCGCGCACGGTCTCGGCGACGTCTGCGCCAGAGCGGCCGGACGCGTCGCGCTCGAGCTTGCTACCGTCGTAGACCTCGATGAAGTTGTAGTTGAACGCTGCGAACAGGTTCACGTAGAGGCGAGGCACCGGGAGGTTGAGGCGGAGCCCGACGCTGGCGCCGGGGTAGCGGCGCAGGAACTGCGTCGAGCGACCACCGTGTCCCTGCGGGGAGCGGTTGCCAAGGCCGAACCAGCTGGCGATCTCTTGCGTGAACCCGATTCGGGTGACTGTGCGCACGCCGCGGCGCGTCGGGAGATCGAACTCGACGTAGTCGTCGTGATAGGGAAATTCGGCGCCATCGTCCCCGGGGCGCACGACAGCGAAGCCCTTGACGCGCAGGCGCCATAGGTACGGATAGACCGAGCCCGAGTAGCGGGCCATGGACGCGACGACGCCGAAGCCGAAGCCGGCGTCGGAGTTGTAGCCGACTGCGGGGACGGCGCTCAGCTCGAAGCGCTCGGGATCCCGGGGCGCGACGAGCGTCGTCGTCTCGGTGAGCGGGTCCGCCGGGCCATCGGCGCGTCCCGGAGACGAGAGCAGCGCGCCGACGATGGGCACGAGCGTGAGCAGGGACGGGGAGAGCGAGTTTCGCATGGCCCGAGCGTCCACCAGTACGAGAAGTCGGCGCCGCTGTCGATGACGAAGTGACCCGACCGCGCGCCGTAGTCCATTGACACGCGCAACCGCGGTGCGCACGCTAGCTTGCCTTTCAGGGCGCCGCACAGGAGGTTCGATGCGCTTCGTTGTCTCAGGTCTTGCGTTCGTTGCTGTCGTGGCGTGCTCGTCCAAGGAAGAGGAGCCAGTCGCGGCGTCGCCCACGGCGGAGACCACGACCGATGTGGCGACGTCGGCCGAGACTGCGGCGGCCGTGGATGCCCCGGTCGAAGCGACCTCCGACGCGCCCATCGCGCCGCAGCCGACGCGTTACACCTTCGAGGTCCTGCGCGATCCGCGGGGCATCGCGCACATCTACGCAAAAGGCCGGCCTGCGCTCGCTTTTGGGCAGGGATACGAGACGACCCGAGACCGCCTCTTTCACCTGGAGTACCTGCGGCGGTTCGCGTACGGAACCAGAGCGGAGGCCTTTGGTGAGGCGTTCGCTGCCGATGACCAGACCAAGCGCGGGCTCGGCCTGCGGCGCATCGCGGAGAAGGTCGTGGCGCGCACGCAGGAGAAGCACCCCGAGATCCACGCCATCCTGGTGGCCTACTCCGCAGGCGTGAACGCAGCGCTCGCGGACATGAAGACCGGCAAGAACGGGATGGCTCGCCCCCATGACCTGGACCGCTTTGGCAAGGACTGGTGGCCCGCCCCGTGGACTCCGGTCGACAGCATGGCGCTGGGCAAGGCCCTCGTCGTGACCCAGAACTTCCTTGGCGACGTGGAGCTGCTCATCCTGGCGCTCAAGACCGTCATCGGCGTCGAGAAGTTTGCCGGCATCTTTCGCTTTCAGCCTGTTTATCCAACGTACATCATGGAGGACACGGTCACGCCTCCGTTTGCGGAGAAGCCTGGCGCGATGCCGTGGCCGGCGCTTCCGAGCGAACGTGATCCGGTCGCTCACCTGACCGCGGCCCAGCGCGCCGTCGCCGGCCCCGCCATGGTCGCTCTGGCGAAGGCGTTGGCGGACGCCGTGGGGCACGAGGAGCTCGGCTCGGGTGGGAGCAACAGCTGGGCCGTGCGAGGAGACCATACGGCGAGCGGCGGAGCCATCCTGTGCAACGATCCGCACTTGCCGATGGACCTGCCGTCGCGCATGTACGCCATTCACCTCATCGACACGGGCGATCCGTCCAAGGACAACGTCGGCGCCTTTGGGCACTCGCTCGCGGGGACCCCGCTGCTGACCTTTGGCAATACCCGTGACCTCGCGTGGGGAATTACCAACAGCTTCGTGGACACGACCGATCTCTTCCAGGAGACCGTCTCCGAGGACAAGAAGTCGGTGAAATGGAACGGCAAGGATGTGCCCATCGAACTCCACGAGGAGGTCATCGCGATTCGGCCCGACGGTGGCTCCATCGCCGACGCAGCCACCAATCCCAAGAACCGCAAAGCGACGCTGCGGTGGATTCCGCATCATGGGCCGCTGCTGAACGACCTCGTCCCCGCGGCCGTCGCCGCCGTGCTGGAGGGGCTCGGCCTCACGTTCTCCGCCGCGTGGCCGGGATTTGGGACCGACACCGACGAGCTGGTCGCCATCAACGACCTGCTGGACGCAAAGAACGTGGAGGAGGGACTCACCGCGCTCTCGCACTTCAACGGTGGCACCGTGAACTGGACGCTGGCGGACGCCGCTGGCCACGTCGCCTACGTCGCCGCGGGTGGCTGGCCGCAGCGCGCCAAGCCGTCGAGCGAGCAAGCGCCCTACGACCCGCTCCCAGGGACGGGCGAGAGCGACTGGAAGGGCATGCTGCCGTATGAACAGGTGCCACAGCTCATCGACCCGAAGAAGGGGTTCGTCGTCACCGCCAACAATCAGCAGCTTCCGAACAACAACGATAACGAGCCGGCGAACGATGCAAAGTACATTGGCCACTTCTCCGATCTCGGCACGCGGGCGTGGCGCATCACTGACCGGCTGGCGAAGATGCTCGAGACCGCCAAACCCAAGGGCGCGCCCATCGACCTCGAGATGATGCGTGTGCTCCTCGCCGACGATCGCGCGGTCGTGGCCGACGTGCTGCTGCCGCACGTGTTGGCGCTCAAGGCCAAGTGTGGTGACCCCGGCGGCGACGTCTGCCAGGCGATCACGGCTCTCGAGGACTGGGACCGCGGCCAGGGCGAGGAGAGCGTGGGCGCGGCCATCTTCGGGACGTGGATCGCGCACTACGTCGTGCGCACGTACGGCGACGACATCGGGACGACGCTGCTCCCACTCGTGGGCAACTACGTGACGGCCTTCGCGATCAAGTCGACGTGGGCGTGGCTCAGGAAGGGCTACGTCGGGAAGACGTACTACGATGACGCCAAGACCAAGGACGTCGTCGAGACCTTCGACGACATGGCGCTTGGCGCGCTCGCCGACGCGATGGCCCACCTCAAGCAGAAGTACGGTCAGACTCCGATGGCGCAGTGGCGGTGGGGCGACCTTCACCAGGTACGGTTCACCCACCCCGCCTGGGACGACCTGTCGCATGGACCAATTCCGCGGTCCGGCGGAATGCGAACGGTCAACGCAGCCGACTACAAGGTGTTTGCTCCCGACGGCAAGCCGGCCGAGTTCCCGTACCTGATGACCGAGGGCTCCGTGTTTCGCTATTGCGTCGAGCTCTCGCCCAAAGATGGCCCGTCTGGGCACCAGAGCCTCGCGGGCGGGCAGTCGAGCGACTCGAAGAGTGTGCACTTCACGAGCCAGGTCGACGATTGGCGGAAGAGCCAGGCCCAGGCCATTCGATTTCGGCGAGGCGAGGTCGAGAAGGACGCCGTGACGACACGTGTCGTCGAGGTCGACGTGCCTTAGCCTCACACGCGGTGGTCTGTTCAGCGTCTGGGCGTCCTGTTAAGGTCGCAGAATGCTCCGGGCCGCAGCCATCTACACCTCACTTGCCGTGGCTTGGCTCTGGCCGATACCGCTCCATCCGGGCGCCGGCGTCCCGGACGTCTCTTGGTGGTACGACGCGCTGCTCAACATCGCGAGCCTCGACGCGTTGGCCGAGCATCTCGTCGGTGTCGGGAGCTTCTATGACGCGCCGTTCTTTGCGCCGCACCAAGGCGTCCTTAGGTTCACCGAACAGCTCCCGGCGCTCGCGGCTGTATACGGTGTATTGACCGCCTTGGGCGCGACCCCGGTCGGCGCGCATTCCGTCATGCTGGTCGCCGCGTTCGCCCTCAACGGCTTTTGCACCTGGCTTCTGGCGCGCCGGATCAGCCGCTCCTCCGCGCTCGCCTGGGTTGCCGGTGTCGTGGCGATGATTTGCCCGTACTACCTCTTCCAGATGGCTCGCATTCAGCTGATGTGCATCTTCCCGTTGCCGCTCGCCCTCCTCTCGGTCGAACTCGCCGCGACCGCACGGGCGCAGACGACCTCCTGGCTCCGACTTTCGGCGGCGCTCGTCCTCGCATGGACTACGTGCACCTACTATGCGCTGCTCGTCACGCTCCTCGCCGGTGTCACGACCCTCGTCCACGCCGTGGCGCGACCTCGCGCGTCCGTGGCCATCGCCTTCGGGGCGCTCGGCGCAGTCGCGGCTGCGTTGCTCGTCGTATCCCCGATCCTCTTTGGCTACCTCGGCGCCGCGAAGGAGATGGGGTTTGAGCGCTCGCTCGAGGACGTTAGGCGGTGGGAGCCCTCCCTGGGCATGTACGTGCACACCGAGCCGCAGTTCTCTCCGCGCGTCGGAACTCGGTTGCAGAACCCGGGGCTCGCTGCCGGAGACATCTTGTACCCGGGCACTGTCGGCCTGGTTCTGGCAGGGCTTGGCACGGGCGCAGTCGCTCTTGGCGTGGCGCTCGGTGTGGCGGCTTCGGTGCTGAGGCGGCGGGCGCTTCTCCCTGGACTTGCGCTCCTCGCCGCGGCAGCCGTGGCCACACTCGGCCTCCGTAACGGCTCCTGGACGCCCGCCATCCTCGCAGCCCTGGCGTTCGGGATGGCGGGCCTCAACCCGCGGAACGCCTCGCTTCGGGCGGTGTGGGCGGCTGGCCTCGTCGCGTTCGCGCTCAGCCTGGGTCCGCAGCTGACGTTCACCGGCGTCACGGGCACCGGGCCGTTCCGTTGGCTGTTCGAGCACGTACCGGGGTTCGCGGCGATTCGTTTCCCGGGTCGTCTCGGCATCGCCGCCGTGGCGCTCGGTGCCGTCACGGGCGTCGCCGCTCTGGCGGCGCTCACGCCACGGCGGGGCCTCGTACGCGTCCCACTCGCCATCGTCCTCGCCTGGGTTGTCGTCAGGGAGCTATGGCCACCCCCATGCAAGCAGCAGCCGGTCGACGGCATCGCCGCCTATCCAGGGCTGACGTTCCTTCGAGACGCGCCGCGCGGTCTGACGCTTCATTTGCCCTTCCGCAACTCGGGCCAAGGCCCACAGTGCTCCATCACAGAGGACGTGCGCCGGATGATGCACCAGCTCGAGCACGGGCAGCCGATCGTCAATGGCATGAGCGGCTTCGATCCTCCGCTGGTCCAGGCCGCGATGACTGTCCTCCCAAGTTTTCCTGACGCCGAGGCTGTCGATCTGATTCGCGGCCTTGGCATCCGCTGGGTCCACCTGTGGCGGCCGGCGTTTCGAGACGAGGCCGCAGCGATCGCGGCATGGCTTGCCGCGTCGCCTCACGTCCAGATCGCGTTCGAGGGTCGTGACGAGCTGGTGCTCCGGTTGAGCCCGGAGATGGACCTCGCGGCGCCACCCGACACCGGTCCGGGAGTTCCCCTGCCCAGAGGCTGTCGGGTCTTCGGCCCAAGCGGCGTCGAGCTCGTCGAGGTCACCGACGGGCTCGACGCGACGCGATGGACCTCCGGCCCTCCGCAGCGCGGGGGCGAGAGCGTAGACGTGGTCTGCGCTTCGCCGGTCGTTCTGAGCGGCTGGGTGCTTCGCACGGGACCGTGGACCAGCGACTGGCCACGGCAGGTGGAGATCCAGATCCCCGGCGACCGAGGAGAGCTCGAGACCGTCGCTACACCGGTACCGACCGTGGATGTCTCGCGTCTCGCGCGGGCTCCCCTGGATCACTACACGGTCTTTCCGATCGACCCAGCGCGCCGCAGCGCACACTGGCGACTTCGACAGGTCGGCAGGAGCCGCCGGTGCGCGTGGTCGATCGCCGAGCTCCGTGTGCTCCTCGCCGCCCCGGCCGACTGAGCGCTATGGCTCGCTGCCATGGAGCCGAAAGCGAATCGGCAACACGACCCGCAAGCGGTCCTCCCCAGGGGAGATCGGCGGTCGAGGTAGCGGCGAGGCGGCGGAGACCATTCGAAGCGCCATGGCGTCGAGGTCCTCGGAGCCCGACGAAGCACTCACACGCAGCGGCTCGACGAATCGGCCCGCCGCGTCCACCACGACGACGACGCGCGCGGTGCCTTCGGCGCCCTGTCGCGCCGCCCGCCGCGGGTAGCGTCGGAAGGCCTCCACGGAGCGAACGACGGTGGTCATCCACGCCGCAACCGCCGTCGCGTGGACCTGGGCCGCGTCACGCGCGGACGGAGCTGGCGCCGGCGTCGCGGGGGGCGCGCTCGGAGCGGGTTCGGCGGGAGCGATGGGTCCTGGGCTGCTCGTGTCCTCCGCGAGCGTCGTTGGCATCGACCCGGCGCCCGCCACGGCCTTCGGGCCGCGTGTCCGCTTGCGTGCACGGGCGCTGCCCTCAGGCGCCGAGACCGGAGGCCCAGCCGGAGCTACGGCCGGAGCTACGGCCGCAACTGGAGCACACGCCGTTGTCGAAGGTGCACTGGCCGCCGCAGTGTGTACGCTGGCCTGCTGCGGCGCCGGGCGCTCCACGCGAGGCCGCGTCGCCACGAGCCGTACGTCGACTACCACTGGCGCCTTGGGCGCCACGCGCGGGGCGGGCGGCTCCGCGAAGAGGTAGGCTCCGCCGCCGGCCAGCGCGTGCACCCCGAGCGAGACCACGACCGCGCCGGCGATGCCGTAGCGGGTGGACTGGCCAGCGATGGTGAGGGCGTCGCGCATCACGGTCGTGCCGAGGAGCTTAGCCGAATCGCGCGCTGGCGGCGACTCGATTGCACCGCCAGCCGCTTTCGGTACGCTTGCGCGGACCGCAGTTCACGCGGGGAGGCGAGCGATGCGACACGGTGTGATGATGTGGGGTGGGCTCATGCTCGGCCTGGCCAGCCTCGGATGCGGCAGCAAGGCGACCACGGTCGACAGCGGCACGGCGGCCGGCTCAGAGACCACGACTGTCGGCGACTCCGGCGTAGGGACCGGCGGCGCGTCCGTCTGCACCGGGACGGGCGTCAACCAAGGGGACCTCCTCGGGGACTTCGAGCTTCAGACCTGCGACGGGACCAAGGTCACGTTCGGCTCCGTGCTCAAAGGCAAGAAGGCCGTCATCCTCGACTTCGCGGCCGGCTGGTGCGCCCCATGTCGAGAGCACCAGCCCGCGCTCGTGGAGCTATACAGCAAGTACTCCACCTGCGGGCTCGATGTCGTCGTGGTGCTCAGCGAGCAGGATCAACCCAACGATCCGGCGACCAAGACGTTCTGTCAGACCTGGAAGGACCAGTACAAGGAGCCGTTCACGGTCCTCATCGACCCGACCAAGAAGGTCACGAGCGCCTACCTGCAGGGTGGAGGCCTACCCGCCGAGGTCATTGTCGACCCGCAGTGCAAGGCGCAGCTCAAGTCCGTCGGCAAGTTCTCGGCCGACGAGGTCATCACCATACAAGAGCTGACCGGTTGCCAGTGAGCGCACTGCGCGCCGCGGTCCTACCGCTCCTCCTCATGGCCGCTGTGGCCGCGGCCGCGCCACCGAGCAAGAAGCGATTCGCCCCGGTCGTGCTCGACGATGTGAAGGGCCACGCCTTCGACTTCTCCGCCCACCTCGGCAAGCGCGCCATCGTCGTCGCGTTCTGGGCCACGTGGTGCAAGCCGTGCAAGATCGAGCTGGCCGCCCTGTCGCAGCTCTACGAGAAGCGCAAGGCCCGTGGCGACGACGGCCTGCTCGTCGTCGCCGTCAGCATCGACGGTCCGAAGTCCATCGCCGAGATCGAGTCCTTCGTGAGCCAGCACGGCTACACGTTTCCGGTCGTGCTCGACAAGGACACGAGCCTGCTCGAGCGCTACAACCCGCGGGGCGACGTGCCGTTCTCGCTCGTCATCGACAAGCACGGCCAGGTCGTCGAGACGCACCAGGGCTACAACCCGGGCGACGAGATCGCGCTCGAGGCCCGGCTCGAGGCGCTCATCGCCGAGCCCGATGACTCCGAGGCCGCGTCAAAGGACGTCGCCGTCGGTTGGGACGTCGCCGATCCCGGCGCGCATGTCGAGGGGACCGAGTCGCTCCAGGTGCGCTACCTGCACGACAACTACAACGAAGCGCCCGACACCGCCGGGAACACGAAGAACCCGGACGACCGCGTGACGGCCATTCTCAATCGGCTCACGCTCGGCGGGGGGCTTGGGCCGTTCGGCGTGGGCGTGCGCGTCGACAATACGCTCTTCCCCGGCTACGACCGCGCCGATCGCTGCACAGGCCAGGGACTGACCTTGGCCGATTGCCCTTGGGAGGACGACCACCGGATCGAGCGCTACTGGGTCCAATGGCAGACGCCCACGTTGGAGGTGCGTCTCGGCGACTTCTACGGCAACTTCGGGCAAGGCATGGTGTTCTCCGTCCGGAAGATCGACGAGATCGGCATCGACACCGCCATTCGCGGGGCGCGCATCAAGCTGCGGCGGGGACCCGTGGCGCTCACGGCGCTGGGCGGCCTCTCGAACGTGCAGAACGTCGACCTCATCTCGCTCGGGACGCTCGACGACCCCAACGACCTCATCACCGGATTCGAGGGTCAGGTCGAGCTACCGCATCGGCTCTCGGTCGCCGTGCGCGGTCTGTTCGTCGACTACGGCAACCCGGGCGGGATCACGACGAACAAGAGCGATCTGACGCTCGGCGCGAGCTTCGAGGCCAAGTCCCTCGGCGGCTACGGCTCGCTGTACGTCGAAGGCGCGTGGATCGATCGCCATACGCGCTACCGCAGCGGCCGGACGACCGACCCCTATGGCTATGGGCTGTACGGTCGGCTGTCGCTGATTCCGAGCCCGGCCTGGTCGATCGTGCTCGAGTGGAAGGACTACCGCCGCTTCGACCTGGCGAACCGGCAAGGCGCATTCGGTACGCTGCCCGCCATCTACCACGAGGCGCCGACGCTCGAGCGCTTCGACCAGCAGGTCCAGACGAACGCCAACGCCACGGGCGGGCGCCTGCTCGTGCAGGTCAAGCTCAAGCCCGCCGATGTGCTGCTCTACGCCAACTTCGTAGGCTACGGATATCTGCTCGACGACTCGAAGACGGCGGAGGACGACCTTCCCTCGACCTTCGACGACAAGGCGAGCCACGCGCTGCACGGCTACGTCGGCGTCGAGAAGCGCTGGTCGAGCGGGTACTACCTCAACGTCTCGGGCGGCTACCGCTACGAGGCGCCCAACCAGGCGGCACCCGACGCCATGGTGAGCTACTTGCGTCGTTTTTGGCACGTCGAGGCGGACGTCCAGATCCCACTGGTCGGCCCACACGCGCTGGGCGTTCGCGCCGACCATCGCACAGAGCAGAAGTACGTCGGAAAGGACAACCTCAAGGACTTCGTGCGGGGCTCGGTTGCCATCACCTACTCATTGGCACCTGCGCTGTCACTCGCGCTGCTGTGGACCTATCAGACCGAGCAGAGCATCCAGAACCCCAAGACCGACGAGCGCATCCCGCCTCAGTGGGAGAACCTCGCGGGCGAGGTCGTCTGGCGCTTCGCCAACTGGGGTCACGTGTCCCTTTACGGCGGGCGCAACACGGGCGGTATCATCTGCGTGAGCGGCGTATGCCGCTACTTTCCGCCGTTCTTTGGCGGCAAGGCGGAGTTCGTCGCGCGGTTCTAACTACTTGGGCTGTCTCACGAGCCGTAGCGTGTGCTCCAGCAGCCCCGGGTCGGTGCGGTCGCCGTGGCCTGGGATGACGACGTCCGGCTGGAGTGGAAGTAGCGCACGCATCGTGGCGGGCCACTGCGCCAGGTTGGCGTCCCCGAGGTAGCCGAGCCGTGGCATTCCGACGACGAGGCAACCGCCGAAGAGCACCCGTCGCGCAGGGAGCCAGACCACGATGTTGTCCGTGGTGTGTCCAGGTCCCGGGTAGCGGAGCTCGACGCGCTCGCCATGCTCTAGGACGAGGCCCTGGGCCGCTGGGAATGTCTCCGGTGGTGGTGGGATGACCAGGTCTCGAAACGGTATGGCGCGGTGCGGTGTCTCCGAGAGAAACCCGGTCATCGATTTCCACATCATCTGACCGTGCTTCTTGAGCGCGGACGCGGTCAGGTCCGAGCCGATGACCCGTGCCCCGGCCTCACTCCACGCCGGGATGCCGCCTGACGCGTCGACGTGGAAGTGCGTCGCGACGGCCAGAAGCTTGCGCTCGCCATAGCGCGTACGCAGCCAGGCCAGCAAGCGCCGATTGGCTTCCGGCGTATACGGCGAGCCCGCGAGCATCAACGTCCCGTCCGCGAGCTCGGCCAGCATCGAGTTGGCCGCGAAAGGGCGCTCGTGCACGACGACGAACGTCTTCGGTGCCACCGCGCGAATGAGCAGATCGTGGTCGATCCGGGTACTGCCCGTGTCGCGAAGGCCCTCGCTCGTAACACCGAAGCGCTCGCCGAGGGCGCGGCTCTGGCCGAGGTCGAAGGCCCAGAGGCGCTCCGCCACCGGGACCCCGGGCGGGCCCTCGATGGCGGCGTCATCGGTTCCGTGGGCGCGGTACAACCAAGACAGGCCGATGCGTCCGGCGTAGGTGTCGCGCTCTGCGTAGAGGGGATCGCGCAAAACGGTGTCGAGCGACGCGAACCGAAAGCCCGCGCTCTTGAGTCGCGCGAGGACGGCTCCAAGGTGATCGGCGGTGAGTGCGTTGGCGTGCAGCAGCAGGATCTGGGGCACGGCCCGTCCAAAGCGATTTTGGGCTACGGCGACGGCGTGTTCAGCGGCTATCGCGACGTGATCGACCAACGCGCGGCCCGCCTCGGCCTGTCGGTCGCGGGTGTACGCCCTGGCGATGACCCAATCGGCGGTGTCGATAGTGACTGGTGCCTCGATGTAGCCGAGCGCGCCGAGCCGCCGCTGTGCTGTGTCACGCCGCACGGTCGTCGCGCCTGTCCGCAAGAACGGAAAGCGGAAGTGCCGCGTCGCTCCCCCGCCGGCGCGTGCGATGGCGGTGCGACATTCTACAACGTCACGCTCCCACGCGGCGGGAGTCAGGTCGTCGATCGCCACGTGCGAGGTCGTGTGGTTTCCCAGCGTCATGCCCGCGTTGCGCCATCGCTCGACGAGACGCAGCGCGACGGGATCGCTCCCGCAGCGTACGAAGCCAGTCGCCGGTGCCCCGTGCCGTTCGAGCGCCGCGAGCAGGCGGGTGGTGGCTGCCTCGACCGTATCGCCTGGGAGCGGCGCGCCCACGAAGGGGAGGTCGTCGATCGTAATGGCCACGACGCGCTCGGCGGCTGCAGGAGTCCCGGTGAGCACCAGGAGGCAGGCAAGCGCTGGCAGTCGCATCGCCGTCATGCGTGCGGCCGGGTTTTCAGGGCCAGGCCGCAGAGGAGCAGGACGAACACGCTGCCCCATCGCGGCACCGAATCCCTCGGGCTCGTCTCGCAGCCGCACCCGGCAGACGTCTGGGCCGGTGTCGTGGCGCCACCATCGGCGAGCGTGAACGTCGGGCCTACGAGCACACCTGTCGACTCCGCAGTCGCAGGCGCGAGCGACTCCGCGGTCGAGAGCGCATCCTGGACCGGCTCCGGCGGTAGCAAGACGGGCTCCGATACCACGGACGTCGGCTCGACAGACGTCTCCATGAGCCTCGGAGGCTCGACGAGGCCTACCTCGGGCGGCTTCCACGACGTGTCCTCGCCCGTAGGCTCCGCAATCTCCGGGGGCTCTGTGGCCGGTGGTGGCTCAGCGATCAGCGGCGGCTCAGCGATCAGTGGCGGCTCAGCGATCAGTGGCGGCTCGACCGTCACCACCGGGACCTCGATGGCAACGCGATAAAGGAGATCCGTCGCCGTGCTCGCGACCCACAGGGCCTCGCCATCGAACGTCAGCCCTTCGCACCCGCTCGCGGGAGCAGGGATGGAGGTCAATACGGCGCCTGTCGTCGGATCGATGCGCGAGAGCGTCTTCGTGGACAAGTTCGAGTGCCAAAGCGCGGCGCCATCCCAAGCAAGGCCACCGAAGCCCTTGGACCCGGCCCCGGACGTGACGGTCCCCAACGGCTTCCCGCTCGGATAAGCGAGCCGCGTGATGGTCGCGTTGTCGTTGTGAGAGACGAAGAACATACCACCGGCGACGTCGATCGCGAGCCCGTAGGCGAGACCATCGCTTGGGAGCGTCAGGGTCTCCAGGACCAGCCCGGTCGAGGCGCTGACCTTGCGCAGCTTCGTGTACTTCTCATCGCCCCAGAGCGCGGCACCGTCCCACGCGAGCCCGTGGAAGGTGTAGCCCTTCATTGGGATGGTCTGCACCACGAGGCCCGAGGCGATCGAGACGCGGAAGAAGGCGTACCAGAGCTCGTCCGGGTGGCTCGCGTCGGCCAGGTTTGCCGCCCAGAGATCGGTCCCGTCGAACGCGAGGCCCGTCGTGTAGTAGCCCGGTGCGGGGAGCGTCTTGAGCACCTCCCCTGGGGCGGCGTCACCTGGATGCGGTCGGAGCACGCAGAAAAGGGCGCAGGCCGAGACAAAGGCAGTGTTACGCATGGCGCGAGTCTAGCGCGGTCCGCCGCGCTGGGAAACGCAACTTGCGGCGCGCTGCTTCAGAACAACGGGTAGACGAACGGCGCGAGCGGGCTGATCGCGGTCAGGAACCCCAACAGCAGGCCGAGCACGATGAGGACCAGGAGCATCGGGCTCACGCTGCGCAGTCGTTGTCGGAACAGCGAGCGAAACACGTCCCGGATCGAGGCGCTCGTGGCGACCAGCCAGGCCCCGCGTGGTCGGCGTCCATGGGTCATCGCGTGCGCTCCAGCGCTAGCGTGTCGAGCATGAGCACGTCCAGGTCGGTCCGAGCGAACATGGTCAGCGCGTCGACGGCGCTGTCGACGAGCGGCTGACCACGCTCATTCAGCGACGTGTTCAGCAGCGCTGGCACACCCGTCGTCGCCTCGAAGGCGTCCAGTAGGGCAGCGAAGCGGGGCTGCGCCTCCCGCGACACGATCTGCGGTCGCGTCGTCCCGTCGACGTGCACTCCACCCCGCAGTTGCGGTCGCAGGCCGTCGTGGACCGGCGCTGTACGTTGCATCCACGGCAAGGTCCCTGCCGCGCGGCCCTCGTGGAGCACCCCCGTGGCGCGCGTGGCGTTGAGGGACAGGGCGTATGGTCGAAAAGCCGCTCGCCGCTTGACCGCCCGGCCCAGGCGGCGAACGGTGTCCAGCCTGCCGGGATGGGCGAGCAGGGAGCGATGCCCCAGCGCTCGAGGACCGGTCTCCGCGCGGCTGTCGACCCAGGCCACGATCTTCCCCATGGCGAGGCGGTCGGCCGCGAAGCCCAGGCCCCGATCGTCGTCGGTAAAGCGATGGCAGGTGACTGAGCCCGCGTTATTGACCCGACTCAGGTGAGCCGGGTCCAGGTGCTCGAGCATCGCGTGAACGTCCTCGTAGCGCGGTGTCAGCCCGAGAAATGGCGACTTTGGGATGGTCACCGTTCGTCCCTCTCGAAGCGCGTGGGCCAGCGCGGCACCGACCGCGGCGCCTCCGTCACCGGGGTCGGGGGGCACGAACATGGTTTCGAACGGGCCCTCGCGCGCCAAACGACTGACGGCGACGCAGTTGAGCGCGACGCCTCCAGCGAGACAGAGCCGGCGAGTGGGGACGAGGCGCGCCGCCCGGCGACACAGGCCGAGCAGGGCCTCTTCGAGGACGGACTGGACACTTGCCGCGAGATCGACCCAGGGAGTGAGCTCCGGGGATATCACTGTCACCGCGGGCGCCAGCGCGTCGAGTGTACCGTAGCGTTCCACGGTCGCGGCATTGGCGGGCTCGCCAAAACGGCGAACGAAGCTCGGCGTGTAGGTCGCCTTACCGTCCGCGAGGAGGTCGAAGGCGTCTCTTGCGAGCGAGAACGTCCCGTCCTCGGCGAGGCGCAGGACCTGACGCACCTCGGCGACACGCGTCGGTTGGCCGAACGACGCGAGCGCCATCGTGCTGCACTCCTCGGAGTTGGGCGCAAAGCCGAGAAATCCGGTAAACGCCGCATAGAACAGGCCGAGGGAGTCTGGATACTCATGCGTCTCGAGGAGCTCGACAGGTTCCCCGCGCCGCGCACGGCCGATGGAGGTCGTCGTCCACTCCCCGACCGCGTCCACCACGAGGACTGCCGCCTCGTCGAAGCCGGACATCACGAACGCATGCGTGGCGTGGCTCGCGTGGTGGGACGAGAAGGCGACTCGGTTCGGGTGGACGTCGAGCGCCTTGCTGAGGGCGTTGCGGACGAACAGCTTCTCGCCGAGCCAGCCCTTCATTCCCGACACGAAGCGGCCGAGCGTCCGCGGGAAGCCCGCCATGGTCGAGGCGAGCACACGCGTGAACTTCTCGTGTGGGGCCTCGTAGAACACGACCGCGTCGAGATCCTGTGCGCTCAGGCCGCCGAAGGCCAGGCAGGCGCTCGCGGCGTTCAAGGGAAGCGAGGCGTCGTGCTTCTGGCGCGAGATGCGCTCTTCGGCCACGGAGGCGACGATGGCGTCGTCCACCATGAGGGCGGCGGTCGCGTCGTGAAAGTGCGCCGAGATGCCGAGGACGTTCACGCTACGGCTGCTCGGCCGCGTGACCGCTGCGCATGCGAGCGCGACTCGACCACACGGCGAGCGGCCCCATCAGGAGGTAGGCGAGCCCGAGCCACAGCGCCAGCATCGCGTCGCCGAGCTGCTTGGAGACCGAGAGCCAGGAGCGATAGAGCCGGCGCCATCGGGCCCGGCGCACGAGCGAGCGCGCCTCGGAGTCGGAGCGCGTCAGCTTCCGAAGCGCCGACCAGAGACCCGATTGGTGGCCCTCCTCGTCTTCCCGTAGCGCCTCGAAGGTGCCCGAGATGGCCGGCACTCCCGCGGCGCGGCCGTAGGCGTCGAACTCGTGGCTGATGTCCAGCTCGCCCGCGTGGACGTAGGCGATGAACGCGCGCAGTGATGAGGTGTCGGTCGCCAAGGACGTGCGGCGGGCCGGAGCGACCCCGACGCGTCCCTGACCCATGCCGTCAGCGAGCCGTTGGAAGCGCTCCGAGTGCTCCATCTCCTCGAGCAGATTGCAGAACAGGAGCGCCTTGAGCGCCGGGTCGGGCGTCCTCTCGATGGCCTGCTTGAACTGCCAGCCGCTGTCCGCCTCGGTCGCTGCGAACTCCGCGAGGGCGTGCGCGCGCCGGCGTGGCCAGAGGCGCCACATGACTGGCATCACGACCCGAATGGCCCAGCGGCGGAGCGCGACGTACACGCCGCGAGGATAGCCGCCCCGCACTCCGTTCGCCAGCCGCGGTCGCGCTCCGATTGCGACGACGTGGCTCAGATGATAGGCGTGGGTCTCCATGTCCTCGGATGCCCGCGTCTCATCCAGGTTGCGCCGTGCAATTCAATGGCTGCGTCACTCACGTTGGGGCCGAGCGCTGTCCACGCTGCTCGTCGCGATGGTGCTCTTCGCCATCGCGGAGCTCCTCCTGCGCTCGCTGGGTACTGCATCGCCCGCCTTCGCGCGGTTCGTGTTCCTTCAGGAGATGAGCAACGAGCGCTGGGATTATCTACTCGACCAGGAGCGCGAGACGATGCTCTCGAGCCTTCAAGAGGAGCGCATCCCCACACGCCACCCCAACGAGGAGTTCACCGAGGAGCCCGAGCTCGATCGGCCGCCCTACGACCGGCTCGGAGTGGAGTTCCATGTCAAGAAAAACGCGCACGGCTTTCGTGACCCGCCGTTTCGCCCGACGCGCGCGCCTGGCCGGCGTCGGGTATTGCTCCTGGGCGATTCCATCGCCTATGGCAAGGGGCTCGAGCCCAGCCAGCGACTCGGCGACGTTTGGGCCGCACTCGAGCCGCGGCTCGAGGTCCTGAACCTAGCCCACCCCGCCTGCGGGACGGTCTGCCAGCGGACGATCCTCGAGGAGTTTGCGGACTTCCAGGCGGACCTGGTCGTGATTCAGCCGTCCGGCAATGACGTCGATACGACGATGGGTCGCGCCGCCGCCGCCGCGCTCGACAGCCCGCTGGCAGCCGTCGTGCGCCTCGTCATGCGGTCGCGCGTCATGCAGGCCGTCGCGTATGGGCTCTGGGGCACCGCGAAGGCCCAGCAGCTCGACGCCGCGCTTTCGGCCACCGCGGAGGCCTATGCACCGGAGCTCGAGCGCCTGTTCGCCACGTGTCGACGCATCGGCGCGCAGGCGGTCGTCATCGCTTTTCCGGGGTCCAACGCTGTCTGGTACGCGACCCATGTGGCGGACGCGTGCCGGCGGCACCCCGAGGTGTGTCTGGGTAGCGTGGAGGTCGCACTCGAGGCGCCCGAGCAGTGGCTTCCTGACTGGCCGCGCAGCGCCGAGGCGCGCGATCCGGGACCGCCGGCATGGATTCGTGAAACGGCCGAAGGCATGGATCTCTCGCCGACCTCCCTTGCGGAGGTGTTTCCACTCTGGCGCTTGTTCCTGGATATCGTCCATCCCAACGCCCTGGCCCATCGCGTTGCGGCCCTTCAGCTCCAGGACCTGCTCCGCCGCACGGGTGCGGTCACGCCGCCCCCCCCCGCGCCGCCACCCCCCACGTCGGCGACTCCGACGCCGACACCACGACCGGCAAGGCCGTTGCCTTGACCTGTTCGCCTGGGCCGCCGCAGACTCCGCGCGTGGTTCCTCGGCTCAACCTGCGATCGCCTGCGAACTGCCTTGGCGCCGTCATCCTCCCATCCCTGCTCGTCGCGTGCGGCGGAACGGACGGGCAGCCCGGCGCGACCCTCGTCGCACCCATCGCCGACGCGCAGGCCGAGCGGCCGCCCGTTGCGCCTGAGCTGCTCTTCCGCGAGCTCACCGCGTGGGCCGGGCTCGGCTCCGTCGAGCCGACCGCGGGAGTGACGCTCTCCGATCTCAATCGCGACGGCCACCTCGACGTCGTGGCGCCGGTGATGCATCGGACACGGATATTTCTTGGACGCGGCGACGGGACGTTCGCGCCGGCGCCGTCCATCGAGCACCCGCAGCGGGCATACCAGATGGTCTACGTCCTGGACCTCGACCACGACGGTCACCGCGACCTCCTCCTCGTGGACGGCAATGGGGGCAAGATCGCGCGCGGCGGGGGCGACGGTCGCTTCGCCGCCGAGGAGGACTGGCTCGAGCTCTCCGCCCCCGGCTCGGACGTCGCCGCCGCCACCTTCGGTGACTTCGACTACCGCGGTGAGTTCGACATCGTGCTGTGCCCCATCGCAGGTCGCACGGAAACGGCGGGGCCGGAGCGCGGGCCGGACCGCGGGCCGGAGCGCGGGCCGGACCCCGCGAGCACGCCCGCCTCGAGTTCGGTCTTGAGCTGCGAGGAGCGCAAGCCGACCAATCGAGACAAGGCGGGCAAGACGGAGGCGCTCGTCGCTCCCCCGCGCCTCTTCCGGTGGGCTCAGGGTCGCTTCAGCGACCTCACGTCGGCGAGTCACCTCGAGTCGAAGCCTGTTCGATGCAAGGTCGCCAGCACCTTCGATGTCAACGACGACGGTCTGCTCGACCTCCTCGTCGGCGTCGATGGCGGCGCACGCAGTCAGGTCTGGCTCAACGATGGAAAGGGCGGCTTCACGGAGCTTGCCGACGCGCTCGGCGTTACCCGGACCATGTCCGCGATGGGTTTCGCGGTCGCCGACGTCGACGAGGACGGGCGGCCCGACCTCTTCATCAGCGACGCGCTCCCCCTCAACGGCGGAATCCTCTACATGAATCAGGGGACTGGGAAGTTCCTCGAGCAGGCCGGCGTCCGCGGGCTGAAGTCGACCTCCGAGATGACGGGCTGGGGGCTGGCGCTCGAGGACTTCGATCTCGACGGCGACGTCGATCTCTTCATGGTCAACGGCCTGGAGTCCTTTCAGTGCATCGGTGGCATCCTCAACGACGCCTACTTCGAGAACGTCGGCGCCGGCCACTTCGAGCGACGGCTCGGGGCCGCCGGAAGCGGCCTGGAGGCGCTGTACGACACGCGCGGCGCCGCATTTGGCGACATCGACCACGACGGTGACGTGGACGTCCTCGTCGGCAATCGCGACGGCCCCATCCAGCTCCTTCGCAACGAGCTCGGCGCCGGGCAGCATTGGCTTCAGCTGCGGCTCGAGTATCCGCTGCTCGACCCGCCCACCGGTGCGCGCGTGACCTTGGAGGCTGGCGGGCGGACCCAGCGGCGCTGGGTCATGGGCACCGCGAGCTATGGCGGCTCGTCGTCGAGTGACGTGCACTTTGGTCTCGGGGACGCGACCCGGGTGGACCAGGTGACGATTCGGTGGCCCCACGGGCAGGAGCAGCGCGTGGGGCCACTGGAGGTCGACCGGGTGGTGGCTGTGCCCTTCGTTGCGCCGTGACTCAGCCCCCGTAGGTCCGAGAGCACACCGCGATGTACTGATTTTTTTCGGGACGGTCCTGACATGTTGACATTCGGCCGGCGTCGGCGCGACCGCGCCTCGCGCCATCCAAGAATCACTGAATCCTCATTCACTTCGCCCTTGCGCCGCGGCCTGCGCCCGACTATGGTTCCGCCGCCGCGCCCGCCCCTCGCGAGCGCTCGGAGACACGCGAATAGGAGCACAGCATGCGGATTCGTAAGGTGGGCGTCCTCGGCGCCGGAGTCATGGGCAGCGGCATCGCCGCGCATCTCGCCAACGCGGGCGTCGACGTCGAGCTGTTGGACGTCAAGGCCGAGTGGTCCTCGGGCGCGCTCGACAAGGCACTCAAGACCAAGCCGGCGCCGTTCATGGACGCCGCGTTCGCCGCCCGCGTCCGCACGGGCGCCTTCGACGCCGACATGAGCCGCCTCGCCGACTGCGATTGGGTCGTCGAGGTCGTCACCGAGGACCTGGCCATCAAGCAGGCGCTCTACGCCAAGGTCCTGCCGCACCTCGCGGGCCACGCCATCCTCACCTCCAACACCAGCGGCATTCCGCTCGCGCGGCTGACCGAGGGCTTCCCCGAGGACGTCAAGAAGCGCTTCTTCGTCACGCACTTCTTCAATCCACCGCGCTACATGAAGCTGCTGGAGGTCATCTCGGGCCCCAGCACCAGCCGCGAGATCGTCCACGCCTTCGAGGGCTTCGCCACCGCGCGCCTCGGCAAAGGCGTCGTCCACGCAAAAGACACCGTCAACTTCATTGCCAACCGCATCGGCGTCCACGGCATGATGCTCACGCTGCACAAGGCCATCGAGCTCGGCTTCACCGTCGCCGAAGTGGACGCCATCACGGGCTCGGCGCTCGGCCGCCCGTCCAGCGCCACGTTCGGTACCGCGGACCTCGTCGGCCTCGACACGCTCGCACACGTCGCCAACAACTGCTTCGAGAACCTCACGGCCGACGAGGATCGGGACACGTTCAAGCTCCCGGCCATCCTCACGCAGCTCATCGAGAAGAAGACCCTCGGGCGCAAGTCGGGCGCCGGCTTCTTCAAGAAGGTCGGACCGGACCTGCTCACGCTGGACTTCGCCACGGGCGACTATCGCGCCGAGGGCAAGGTCAAGTTCGACTCGCTCAAGGCCGCCAAGGGCACTGATGACGTCATCAAGCGCATCGGCATGGTGCTCGCCGCGCAGGATCGGGTCGGCACGTTCGCGCGCAGCGTCCTGCTGCGGTCACTCGCGTACGCGGCGCAGCGGATCGGGGAGATCGCCGACGACGTACGCAGCATCGACAACGCCATGAAGTGGGGTTTCAACTGGGACGTCGGGCCCTTCGAGCTCTGGCAGGGACTCGGCGTGGCCAAGGTCAACGAGCTCATGGCCGGTGAGGGCATCGCCCTGCCGCGCGTCGCGCAGGCCGCGGCGGTGCGCGGCGCCTTCTACCAGGATGGCGAGCCGGGCCAGCCCTCGCCCATCCAGAAGGCCATCAAGAGCAACAAGATCGCGCTGAAGGCCTTTTCGTCCAACACGGTCGACCTCGGCGACGGCGTGCTCGGCTTCGAGTTCCACACGAAGATGAACGCGCTCGACAACTCCGTGGTCGGCGACCTCGGCAAGGCGCTCGACCTGCTGGAGTCGAACGACGCGTGGAAGGGCATGGTCATCTCGAACGACGCGCAGAACTTCAGCGTCGGCGCCAACCTCATGCTCATCATGATGGGCATCCAAGGGAAGCAGTGGAAGCAGGTCGAGGACATGTCCAAGGTGTTCCAGGACGCCTTCCGCCGCATGCAGAAGCTCGACAAGCCCGTCGTGGCCGCACCCTATGGTATGACCCTCGGCGGCGGCTGTGAGATCTGCCTCGGCGCCTCCAAGGTGCGGGCGCACGCGGAGCTGTACATGGGCCTTGTCGAGGTCGGTGTCGGCCTCATCCCCGGCGCGGGCGGAACGCTCGAGACGCTCAAGCGGTGCCTCGAGAACGTGCCGAACGACAAGGACGCGCCGCTCACCATCGACCGACTCCCCTTCGTCGCCAAGGCGTTCATGAACATCGCCATGGCCAAAGTGGCGACCAGCGCCGCCGAGGCGCGCAAGATGGGCTATCTCCGGCCGTCCGACGCCGTCAGCATGGATCGCACGCGCCTGGTGGAGGACGCCAAGCACGACGTGCTGCATCTGGCGAATACGGGCTATGTGCCCAAGGCCGACGCGGACTATCTCATCCTGCCCGGCAAGGACGGCGCGGCGGCGTTTGCCGCCAACCTCTACGCCATGCGTACGGGCGGCTACATCTCCGCGCACGACGAGAAGATCGGCAACAAGCTCGCCCACGTGCTGACCGGCGGCAACACCAATGGCCAGCGCGCGTGCACCGAGCAGGAGATCCTCGACCTGGAGCGCGAAGCCTTCCTCTCGCTGTGCGGTGAGGAACTCACCCTCGCGCGCATCCAGGCCATGCTCTCGACTGGCAAGCCGCTCCGTAACTAACCGCCGCTCCGCACGAATTGCACCTGAAGGAGACCGTCTATGACCACCATCCGTGAAGCCGTCATCGTCAGCGCAGTCCGTACCCCGGTGGGGCGCGGCAAGAAGGGCTCGTTCGTGGACGTCCGCCCCGAGGATCTGGGCGCGGTCGTCGTGCGCGAGGCCATCGCTCGGGCCAAGGGGCTCGACCCGGCCGACGTCGAGGACGTCGTGCTTGGCTGCGCCATGCCGGAGGGCGAGCAGGGCAACAACGTCGCGCGGCTCATCGCGCTGCACGCCGGGCTGCCGGACACCGTTCCTGCGATCACCGTCAACCGCTTCTGCAGCTCGGGTCTGCAGACCATCGCCCAGGCCGCCGAGCGTGTGATGGTCGGCGCGGCAGACGTCGTCGTCGCCGGCGGCGTCGAGACGATGACTCGCGTGCCGATGGGCGGCTGGAAGCCCAGCCCGCATCCGGGTCTGCTCGAGCACCTCCCCGCGGCCTACATGCCCATGGGGTTGACCGCCGAGGAGGTGGCTAAGAAGTACGGCATCTCGCGTAAAGATCAGGACGAGTTCGCGCTTCAGAGCCAGAAGAAGGCCTCGGCTGCCATCGAGGCGCACCGCTTCGACGACGAGCTCGTCTCGGTCACGCTGCCCGACGGCAAGGTGCTCTCGCGCGATGAGCTGCCGCGCCCGGACACGACCCTCGAGGGTCTCGCCAAGGTGCCCGCAGCGTTCGCCAAAGACGGGAGCGTCACGGCCGGGAACTCGTCACCGCTGTCGGATGGCGCTGCGGCCGTCGTGGTGATGTCACGCGAGAAGGCCAAGGAGCTTGGGCTCACGCCGCTGGGCGTCTTCCGCGGCTTTCAGGTCGCGGGCGTGCCGCCGGAGATCATGGGCATCGGCCCCGTCGCGGCCATCCCCAAGCTGCTGAAGAAGGCGGGCCTGCGCCTCGAGGACATCGACCTCTTCGAGCTCAACGAG